>BNJU01001920.1_pt1 | contig 121969 bp, 173 predicted proteins | sample 8539281 | NCBI WGS metagenome assembly BNJU01 (sample SAMD00202456, study PRJDB9452) | human saliva metagenome | isolation source: human saliva | place: Japan | reverse complement strand
GAAGTTACGTATTTCCTGTTCTTCTTCAGACTTCCAGCTAAGAGCTGTAACAACCACGATATTCAAGTGTGGCGCATATCGATGGTCATCACTTCCCCATCTGTCAAACTTGTTAAACAATTCTATCTATCTTCGTCTTAATTATCTTCCGAATCCTGCCTCATTTCACCTTCCAGTTTCTTCACATCCGAGAGTTCATCCTGATTATATTTCGGAAAGTTCGTCATTTAAGCAGTTCTATCTGCCTCCGGATCATACTCTCTCTGTAATTATCACCCTGTTTGTCCGGATTTTTCTTGTTAATGCTCACCTGAAGTTCAACAAGATCCCTGTACTTAAGCATCGCCTCAGAGATAAGATGGTATCTCTCATAGTGAGTTGGTTTTACATTGCATATTTCTTCCGACGGTTAAGTCCGTATAACGCCCTACTATGCTTATGCGACTTCGTTGACATTATCGCTTTTCAGAAAACGCATAGCTCCAGCTTCCCCACTGAAAATACGAAGAAATCTGTGCAGATTCTCAAACCATATTAAATACAGCTTTGCTCTCTCATCTATATCAGCCTCGTCATAGATAATCCTCATACTATGTTTAGAACCTCTGTTTGCTAAGGTTAACTACTCTACCTTTAGTTCAGTTCTACAGCCATTATTAAATCACCATCAGTATTTCTAATCCCTTAATAACACCTGTTAATCCTATAGGATACTCTCCTTTCAAGTTCTTTCGGTCTTTCTTCTCGCGTGGTAAAAGTATTACTGTATCTTCTACCTTTTACTGCTCCTGTCTGTAAGTGAATCTCGCTCTGAGATTGTAATGCAGGTCAAAATTATTGTATTGTAAATAGGTATAACTAAACATCTTACACCTCCATTCTTATTTTAGCTTTATAGTTATAACGCGGATGCTCACTGATCACTATGTCAGTTTATAAAATGATATACTTTGACAGTATTTTCGTCAAGTTTTTACATGATTAGTTAGTTTAAACTCTCATCAAGTATATCACATAATTCGTGTTTTTCACTGTGATAAACTGGTATTTTTCAAGTCGATATTCTAGATTATTCAAAGCAACAATGTCAAACACCGATAAGCCAAACATTGAGCCTATCGGTATTAACCAGATTATCAAGTGTTTGACAATCATATCATTGTATACAACTGGTGATGTCCTCTATCGATAGCAATATCCTTCAAGTTATAACACTATCTCTTGAAATCTCTCCTGTAGCGCTTGAATGCTCTTTATATTTCTCATTGTCTTCTATTACCTCATCAGGAAGCAGATAATCGCTGTCAGGGATTAGCTTTGAGCCAGTCTCTTACAAACTGCTTATCATAAGAAGGCTGTCCTGCCCCTACCTTAAAAGCCTTCAAGCTACCAGAATCTGGAGCTGTCAGGTGTAAGCATCTCATCTCCGATTACAATATTGTCATTTTCGTCAAGACCGAACTCGAAACTTGGTATCTGCTATTATAATTCCCTTAGAAAGAGCATAATCAGCACATTTTTATACAGAGCTATAGTGCTTGCTTTAAGCTGCATAGCTCTTCTCCCTTACCCGAAAACTCCTTTTTCAAGTACTTCTATACTCTGCTCATAAGAAATATTTTCATCATGAAGCCCCTATCTCCGCCTTTGTACTAGGTGCATATATAGGCTCAGGCAGCTTTTTCTGATTCACTGAGTCCCTCAGGAGCTTAATACCGCAAACTGTACCGTTTTTCTTTGTAGCTTGCCTAGCCAGCTTCCCTGTAATGTAGCCACGGACTATGCATCTCAAGAGAAGCATGAAGCTTCTAACCTTCATACTGTTTCCCGTAAACTCAGGCTTTCTAAAAACTCAGGCATATCATTTACATCTACACTTAACATATGGTTAGGAAGAATATCCTTTGTAAAAATCAAACCAGAATTTTTGACATCTGAGTAAGAATGGCACCCTTTATCTGATATCTATTCTTTAATATGTGGTCAAATGCTGATATTCTGTCAGTAGCAACCATAATCAGGCTGTCACCATATCATAAACTTCTCTTATCTTTCCTTCTTTAACAGGAGTGTACTCTTCATAATCATCCTTCCTTTCATAAGTAGGCTTTAATAATAATCTATGATTATACTATATCACTTTATAAGTAAAATATCCATATCAGTAATTATTACATTTCTCTCGGTTACTTTTTACATATCTTCATCAAAACCTAGAATGTAAAATTTGTATGATGTCGTGTCAACTATAGCGTTCTTGCTAAATCCACACATCAAACTTTATGTTTTGATTAATTTAGACTAAACTCTGCGTATTATATTCTCTTCGAAAGCTCAACATGTTTTAATAACAGATACTAGATTAGTCAAGGGAATAATGAAGATGAACAATAAGAGGTTTGAGATTTATTTCTTTTGTTTGCCATCGTTTTACTCGTGTTAATAGGCATAAGATTTGGTGGGCTGACACCCTTTAACATAGGAATTTGTCTTTGTGTTACTTGTACTTGCACCCATCCTCACAAAGATACTTTCGGAAAAATATGGAACCGAGCTGAAGCTTAGAGCAAATGCAAAAGGTAGGAAGCTATCTCAGAGGAAGACGCTTACTGCAAAGATAACTGCACTTTATACAGGAAGAGGGTTTGCACTTGAGCCATAGTGAATCTGAGTCGTGACAGCCACTTTTGTCTGTACAAGGGAAGGACCAGAATGTAGAGTCATTTACAGAAAGAGGTGCAGTACTTATAATAACCACCGACAAAGTGATTGATATCAGGATTTTAACAACTTTCTGACTGAAATGAAGCAAAGAGCCTGTACCTGTAGCATGATGATAACCACGTCCAGATTCTCACCTGAGGTCATTGACGCAGCCAAGGAAGCTCTGGTTACACTTCTGGAATAGGAGGACCTTAGAGATACTCTGAACTTGTGATTAATTACCAAAATGTAATATTCGCCTGTAATCTGCTCCACAAGAGAATATATTATCTTTCAACCGCATATTGCTGTATGACAGTAGAAGAAAGCCTTGTCACCTTCTAGCGACAGGGCTTTTTCTTCCAGTTTCACTAGGCATTCTTTTTCTTGAGGAAGGTATCTTGATATTCTCTCCAAATCATAAATATAATAGTACTGCTCTACAGCAACCATTTAATACATAAATATAATTTTACAAGAACCTTAAATGGAAGGAAGAGTCCATACTAAAACCAACAACTGCCAGCACTACAGTAAGTATCTTAAACTGACTTTGAAAACCTCTTTAGCAAATCTTGAAGCAGGATTGTAAAGTAGAGGCACTGCTGTTGTATAAATACCGCAAGATACTACTACTGCAAAAATAGATGAGAATCGGCTCTAGATCTTCATTGCAAGAATAAGGTTAGGAATCGCTGCATTCCATACATAAACGCTTTCCGTCAGCACTTGGAGTATTGATATTTGAAATCAGTGAAAGAAACGAGGATGATAGCTATACATACTGCAAGAGTACCACCTGACGATACCGTAGTTAAGGTTCTTCTGGTATTCTTGTGACAAGAGCAGCTGTAAAGCTTGCAAACCAAAGAAGAACGAAAACCAGCGTATGAAAGACCTGAGCAAGTCAGTGTTGAACCGGCATTCTTAATTGTCTCACCATCTTTACACACTTCAAGTACCATTTTGCAATGACATCAGACCTGCCTGAATATTGCCGCCATCTCTTATAACCGTTAAGACACCGATAGCTATACAAAGTACAACTATGATAGGACCACTATGCTCAATTGCATCTCAAGTGAATTAAGTCCACTATAACCTGATAGTTGTAATTACAACCAGGATTACTGCGCCAACCCAGAGGAAGGTTATATTCCGGATTAAGAGTTGAAGCTGCACCACCAACCATTACCCAAAATGACATATAACAGAATATTGTTGAGTAATAGTCACAGAAAGTACCTACATACTTTCCTGCAGTAATATTTGTAAATATCATTTGACTTTCAAAATTTTTCTTCGGCTCCAGCCTTAGCAAAGTTGTAATTGTAGTAAGTAAACAAAGAAAACAAGCAGCTAAAAAGTCCTTTAACACCATAAGCTGTATAATACTGAATGATTTCTGACCGGTTGCAAAGCCTGAACCAATCGTAAAATGCTAATAATAGCACCAGCAAGAATTATAACTCTTTTCCAACTTACTGCATTATTGATCTTGTCCCATATTTTATACCCCACTATGTAATTATTTGAATAATTGCGTCTCCGAAAAGTGCAGATTAATCAAATCCAACCGACCTCCCCTCAAACTATCACAGCTGGGACTGAAACTGTCTGGCATGCCAGAATACGGATACACGGATTCAATCAACAAAACAGCCCGGATTCTACGATACAACCTTTTTATAATATTATGTTCATATCTACAAATCCGGGACCTATATCATTTTAATTAAGTTGCTCAGCTCAAATACAGTCTGCTCTGTAACAGGTGTCTGTAATGTTTTAGAGCTCTTCTAACCATTCTCTTTACGAATCTTCTTGAGTCAACCTCACCCTGTGTAGGATCTCCAAGTGGATAAGAGAATACCAACACAGGAATGATTCTGTTAGCACCAATTGTAAGTGAAATAGGAACTACTGCAGCCATATGTACCACCGAATACCATATCCTCGATACCTTTAACCATCGTTGCACCGCAACGTGTACAGGTGCCTCACGTGCTGACAAGAATAACAGCGTCTCACGTGGTCATCAAGCAGTATCTTACCAATCTCAGTTCCCATCTTTGCAGCAGAGCCTGTAGCTGTACCTGTACCTGTCGTTGTAAAGAATGTATTGTAAAGCTCGCCAAACTCTCCGTCAGCTTCTAACTCTCTAAAGCACATCAAGAGGTACTACAAGGTTAGGATTCTCCATAACAAACTGCCTGTCGTATCCACCATGTATAGTTGTATCCTTTGGTGAAAGTGACTGCATTCCTTCGATTGAGTATGCTCGTACTTGGTAGCATTTGAAGACTCAATATGATCAGGAGTTGCCCTGTGGAACCACACCACCTGATGTAACGATAGCACCCTTAGCCTTCTTGATGTCCTCAACAGGAGCTGCAGGATCAACTCTATCAAACTTAGGCATAGGAAGGTCTGTAGGAACTCCTCGTCCCTTCATCTTCTAATAAAGCATCTTTTATAGCTCTTGCAGAACCTCTTTCCTCTGCAAAGTAGTTAACACGGATACCTCTCGTGATAGCCTTCTTCAACAGGTCCTAATATTTCTTCGCCTGTAGCAAGTTTCTTGATAAGAGTAGCAAGATTTTCCAACAGACTTCTTCATTGTAGCTGCTGAATTACCTGTCTTAACTGTGATAATATCCTTGCGGAAACATATCAACACCTGTAGTTCTCCTCAAGAGCAGTAATAACCTTGCATCCAAGTCTCTCTTCAACAGCCTTACAGATAGTACCGCAAGCAACGCCATAACGACCTGCGTTAAATGATGGTCCTGCTACTGAATACGTCAGGATTGTATTTTCAACCATTTCAACTATTATGTCAGTTGCTGTATCAAGGTTTTCTCCGAAAATAGTTATCACCACAGATTACTGTAGCCACTATCTGATAGTCATCGCCAAGCTCAGCCTGAAGTCCAAACCAGGTCCGATAACTTCTTCTCTTCCCCGGCTTAAAGTCGGCTTTTGTCTTCTACCACCGATGCCGGCAAAGAACTGATTTATATAATGTACAATTTTATACTTTGCCATCTCATTTCCTCCATAATTATTAATGATCAGCCTCTTGCTGCAAGCGTATTGAACCGTTAGCAATTGTAGAACAATGATAATCTGAATCTCAGCCTCAAATGAACCATCAGGATTAACGCAGCCTGCCCAACCACCAATCTGGTTTTCGATATAATCCATAGTACCGATTATCTTGTCCATCTTAGGGAACTGTAATGTCATATTACCCTGTCCGCAAGATGCGAAAGTGCATTTGCCTCATCACAAACGTCTGCAAGAGCTGGCTCTTTCCGTCTTTTTCCAGGGAACTCATCAGTTATAAGAACAACATCCACACCCTTTTCTCTGAACTCTTCTTACAGTTCATCATAAGGTCTGTATCAGGGTTACCATAACCTTCCTCTGTAATAAGAACACCGTCAAGTCCCATCCACCAGCGAGCTTAGCTACCATATCAGAATGTCTTTCTTTATCAGCAAGGAACACGTTCTCATTGGTTAAGATAACGCCCATGAAAGTTGATGTCTTTTCCGTGATGCTTGAAGCAATCCCTCAATAACAGGATTGTGGAAATGATGATATGTTGCAAATCTTATCACAGCAGTGCAACGCAGTTACCGGATACTGATAGCACCGTCCATAATCTCCTGTGGATACATATGGTAGGAATGAACTGCTTTAGCATCTACTCCGTAGTAATATGTAATTATGGAGAAGTCCCTGTGACTGCAGCATGTGAACGTAACCAACCTTTGGAAGATCAGGGATACATAGCAGCCTGCTCAAATATAGGCTTTTGTCTCAAAATGTCTCAAGTGTGTCAGGCTCAACTTCCTTCCAGCCTCGCCAAGGTAAGCAGCAACCTTAAGACCAGCCATACTACCCTGCCTTCACATACGTGAGTCTCTAAGCCTTCCTGAGGCTCAATTCACGCAAAGGTTAACTGTTTTTTGAGAATGGACAGTAATCAGCAGCAACGCTGCTCATATCGATTACACCTTCCTGGAAACCAACAATCCTTCCTACAGTGACTACGCAGCAGCCATCAAGAGCGTGGGTCCTTCCTTCTCCAACTGTAGGACTAACTTTTTCCGATAACACCGTGGAAGATGTTTCCGCCACCGCTTACTTTAACTCTTGGCTCGATTACATCCTCAACAGGAGTAATTCTTGTCTTCTCCCGGTCTTATGATATCGAGCTTGCAGCCTTTGCTTTATCGTCTTCAAGAACAAGCTTTTCTACTTCTTTCTTTATTAACGTAGAGAACGTGATCTTTTAACATAAGTCTTGTTCATGAACTGGATATCATCGATTCTGATTTTTCCAAGTTCCAATTTCATAGGTAAATCCCTCCTTATATAATTTTCAGTAATCACGATAACTTATTTATAAAAATAAAAATATTTGATCTGATACAAATAATTTTTATCGCGATAACATCTTGCTACTACTCTTAGGCTCTGTTATCTTATATAATCATGATAACTTGTGACATGTATAATATACAATTTTTATATTTTCAAGACACTGTTAATTAATCCAGAGTTTGGCATTTATCGAAATCACCCTCACGAAACCGCATATTTTCGTAGGGTGATTCTTAAATTTTATGCAATTTTACAATAAATCGTCTTATTTATTGCTTTTATCTATAAGTGAACTTAGATTCCAACTACTTAATTGTATAAATCTAGCTTCTTTTTCTTTAAAAAGTATCTTTGATATTCTTCCCATAACATAAATACGATGAGTAATGCTCTCACATAACCATTTAATACATAAATATAATTTTACAAGCATCTTAAATGGTAAGAAGAGTCCCACTATAAGGCCGATGATAGCAAGCACAATTGTAAGTATCTTGAACTTAGGTGTACCTCTTTTAGCAAATCTTGAAGCAGGATTGTAAAGAAGAGGCACGGCTGAAGTATAAATACCTGCAAATACTATATATAGCAAAGATAGCTGAAAATGGCTTCCATACTTTCATTGCGAGAATGAGATTTGGAATGGCTGCATCCCATACATGTATGCTTCCATCTGCATTAGGTGTATTGATATTGGCTATCTGTGCAAAAGAAATAAGCGCAATAGCAACGGATACTGCAATTGTTCCACCTATTATACCATAATAAAGATTCTTCTTGCTATTCTTTGTACCAAGTGCTGCCATAAAGCTCGCAAACCAAAAGAAGAGCGAAGCCTGAATAAGAAAGTCCAGATATAAGCCAGTTAGGACCTGCATTTTTAATGGTCTCACCTGCTTTTGCTCCTTCAAAGGTTCCATTTTTAATAGCATCAAGTCCTGCCTGGATATCACCACCATCTCTAAAAAGAGTAATGATACCGATTGCTATACATATTACAACTATAATTGGTCCAACCAATCCCATCGCATCTACCAAAAATTCAAGTCCGCCTGCAACAGTAATAGCGGTTAAAGCTACTAAGATTACAGCTCCTATCCAAAGAGGAAGTCCATATTCCTGATTAAGTGTTGAAGCTGCACCACCCACCATTACCCAAAATGACATATAGCAAAAAGATTGTCGAATAATAGTCACAAAAGGTAACCTACATATTTTCCGCAGTAAAATCTGTAAATATCATTGGCTTTTTCAAAATGCTCTTCGTTCCCCGCTTTTGCAAAGTTGACATTGTAATATAGAAAAGTTCCGAAAAAATACTGCCAATGTTAAAAGTCCCTCAACTCCATATGCAGTATAATACTGAATTATCTCCTGTCCGGTAGCAAAGCCTGAGCCTATCTGGAAGGCTATTACTGCACCCTGCAAGGATTAAAAACTCTTTTCCAACTAAAACGCATTATGATCTTGTTTCATACTGTACCTCTCGTTTGATTTATTATTTTTAAGGTAAATATAGTTCTGTGAGACAATGTAATCATTATCCCGTCGTGGCATCATAGGCAATCCTCCTTTAACAAAACTAAACCTAGATACCCTTTAAAGCATAATGAACGAGATCATTAAAAATCTAACTAAATCAACTGACATCATACTAAAATTACAATATCTGGTTCATCTAAGATGTTACATAATTTTTAGGTATTAATCAATAGTTTTAGTAATTTCTTTATTAATTATTTCAACTTTTTATAGTAGACAAAAATCCGCCATCACGACAATTTCATGATGGATGTGATTTAGATAAAGTCTATTATTTCAATATTAAACTCAATTTGTAAATTTTTGCAAAATATACGTATTTATTTGCAAAGATTTTGCAATTACAGTTTTTGTAGTCTGTGTAGCCTTTTCAAATCTGAGGCAAGAGCCTTAACCACAAGTTCACAATCATCATATATAATCCCAAACATATTTATTGATTGTCTCCTCATCAGTGATTTTTTATCCATTATTGTTTTTCAGATATCCTTTATATAATAAAACACACAATTCTATTAGCATAACTGCATTGTCATAAGTAATAGCATCGTCAGCTACACAAAGCTTACACATTTCAAAAATCTCTTCCCCAAAAACTCAGGATTGGTAAGCATTGCCTGAAATGATGTCGATGATTCATCAATCTTCCTCAGGAAACATTCGATAATACTCTCCCTATACTACTCAAAGTGCCGTCTCATAGTTGTTAAAAACAGCAGATTGTAAGCTACCGGCTTTCTAAACGCTTCCATACAGTAGCAATACCAAACCCCCACATATCTTTCCCATACATTACTCCATACCTTCTCTGCAGTATTTAGAGAAGTAATATAATTTTTAAGTTCAGCTAACTGAGCAAAGTAGATGAGTTCATCACGATTTGCAAAATACCTGTATAGATTTGCTGATGAACACTTCATTTCCTTAGCCAGTTTTTCTTATCGAAACAGAATCGATACCTTCTCTTTAATCATTTCATTGGCTTTTATTATATAGTCTTTTCTATTGAGGCCTTTAAAATAATCCATTCTGAATCGCTCCTTTTAACATATCCTTGGAATTACATTTTCAATTACTGATAAGTCAATTGTCTTGAAGTCATTTGCTACATCCTCCGGATAGCTCTCGGGGCTCTTCGCAATACCCTGCCACTGTCTAAATGTCTCCACGCATTTTTCAATAAGCATTATATCTTCTGTATTATCTTCACCTTCTTTTGGATAAATGATAATCGAGCGGTAAAGTGTCTGATTAGGCTTAAGGCTTGAGGCCTGAGGGTGAGTGAGCAGTTTATTACCCGCATATACCATATCCCTTGTCTTTATCATCACTTCCTCGTAGTCCTTACACATGATACAATGTATCTTGTCTCCGAATTTATCAACTACTCTGTCATTATTTGGTAAGCAAAATTGCCTTTTTCTATCTCCCACATCTCTAAAACTCCTTAATAATATTTAGAACAGTCCAACCATATTGCCGTCATCATCCACATCAATGTTAAATGCTGCAGGTGTCTTTGGAAGTCCCGGCATAGTCACATATTGCCTGTGCACTACCACGAAGCCTGCTCAGCTGACACATCAGCCTCCCTCACAGTCACTCTAAAGCCCTCAGGTCTTCCAAGGAAGGGCTGCATTATCTGAGAGTGAATACTGTGTCTTTGCCATACATACAGGGAAGTACTAAAGCCAAGTTCTTCAATCTTTTTAATCATCTTATCTGCAGCAGGCGCAAGTCCACTCCCTGCATGCTCCATAGATTTTAGTACATATTGCTTTTCTATTTTTCTTTTGATAGAAAGTTCATCTCCATAGATAGGTGCATAATTAGAAGTCTTTGACTCGATTGTTGCAATTATTTTTCTTTTGCAAGCTCCTCACCACCAAGTCCGCCTTTTTCCCAAAACTTTCGCAAGTTCAAAGTCACAGCTCTATCCTCACAAAAATCTTTTTACGAATTTGAGCTCTGCTTCTGTGTCTGAGACAAACTTATTAAGCGTTACTACAACAGGAACGCTGAACTGCTTTCAGATTCTCAATATGCTTTTCAAGATTTACGATACCCTTTTTAAGAGCATCAAGATTCTCTGCTCCAAGCTCCTTCTTATCCACTCCACCATTGTACTCAGAGCCCTTATAGTAGCTACTAGAACAACTGCTGATGGCTTTTAAGCCCCTGCCATACGGCATTTGATATCCAAGAAACTTCTCAGCACCAAGGTCAGCACCAATGCCTGCTTCTGTGATAACATAATCAGCAAGTTTGAGGGCTGTCTTTGTTGCCCTTACTGAGTTACAGCCATGGGCTATATTGGCAAATGGACCACCATGAACAATAGCAGGGCTATGCTCTATAGTCTGAATAAGATTTGGCTTGATTGCCTCTTTAAGAAGAGCTGCCATAGAGCCTACTGCATTCAAATCTCCTGGCAGTCACAGGCTTACCATCGAAGCTATAGGGCTACAATTATACGTGAAAGTCTCTTTAGGTCCTTCATATCATTTGCAAGGCAGAGAACAGCCATTATTTCAGAGGCAACTGTAATTACAAAAGTGATCTCTCTAACCACACCATCAGCGGATGACCCCAGTCCTACTACTACATTTCTAAGTACTCTGTCGTTCATATCAAGACAGCGTTTCCACACTATCTGATTGGTATCTATTCCAAGTGCATTACCCTGTTTTTATATGGATTTATCAAGCAAGGCTGAAAAGTAAATTGTTGGCAGAAGTAATGTGCATGAAAAATCTACCCGTAAAATGAAGGTTTAAGTCCTCCATAGGCACTCACCTGCGCATAGCCTCCACCTGCTGCCCCGCCTTTTTACACCAAAAGCATGGTCCAAGAGATGGCTCTCTAGGGTGCTATTACAGCCTTTTTGCCAAGCCTTTCAAATGCCTCACCAAGACCTACTGTAACTGTCGTCTTTCCTTCACCCTGCAGGGGTAGGATTGATAGCAGTAACGAGAATCAGCTTTCCATCTTCATTGTCCTTAATCCTGTCCCAAAGCTCATCTGAGAGCTTAGCCTTATACTTTTCCGTATAATTCAAGCTCGTCTAAGAAATGCCGAGTTTTTCAGCTACTTCTCCAATAGGCTTTCATCACCGCTTCTTTTAGCTATTTCAATATCAGTCTTCATAATATCCTTCCCTTTTTTGGTTTTTAATTTACAGCTTAATAATAACTATATATGCACAGTTCCTGTCAATCCAAAAAAGTGTAATTTACAGGTTTAGGTGTCAAAAATCTAATCAGTGCCTCTGACAATATGAAAGCTTCAAAGTCATCCTCACTCATAAGCACCTTTACGAGGCTTGGTTCCATCCTCTTCACTTACCACTCCAACCTCAGCTAGCTGATCCATGATTCTTGCGGCCCTGTTAAGCCCTATTCTATACACTCTTTGAGCATACCCATAGAAGCCTTTATCTTTATCTATAATTAGTTTTCCGGCTTCTTCAAAATACTCATCAAAGCCGTCATCCTCTTCAGCAGATGAGTTTCCTTCCTTAATGCTCTCAACCTGAGCAGCTGCGTTTACCTGCTCTGTAATATCAGCCGCCTTGTGAGCAGGATCATTGTTTTCTTTGATGAATTCGACCACATCAGAGACCTCATTATCCGACACGAAAGCTCCCTGAACTCTCACAGGCTTAGGATATCCTGAAGGGAAGAAAAGCATATCCCCCTTACCAAGCAGCTTTTCAGCTCCTGCTCCGTCAAGAATTGTCCTTGAATCCACCTGAGAAGATACAGCAAAGGCTATTCTTGAAGGTACATTTGCCTTAATAAGACCTGTGATGACATTTACACTTGGGCGCTGGGTTGCAATTACAAGATGGATACCTGCTGCTCTTGCAAGCTGAGCCAGACGGCATATAGCTTCTTCAACCTCCTTTGATGAAACCATCATAAGGTCAGCAAGCTCGTCTACTATTATCACTATCTGAGGCATCCATTCAGGCGAATCTTTTCCTACCTTTTTGTTAAAGCCCTTTATTTCTCTAACCTTCATGTCGGAGAAAAGCTTGTAACGCCTGTTCATTTCCGCAACTGCCCAGTTAAGAGCTGCTGCCGCCTTCTTAGGATCGGTTACTACAGGAAGCAAAAGATGGGGTATACCGTTATATACAGAAAGCTCAACCACCTTAGGATCCACCATAATAAGCTTGACCTCACTAGGCTTAGCCTTGTAAAGTATACTCATAATAAGCGTATTGATACATACTGACTTACCTGAGCCTGTTGCACCCGCAATGAGAAGGTGCGGCATCTTTGCTATATCAGATATCATGGTCTGTCCGCCTATGTCCTTACCCACAGCAAAGGCAAGCTTGGACTGGTGTTCATTAAAGTCTTTATTCTCAATCAGGTCTCTAAAGTACACCATAAGATTCTTTTTATTAGGTACTTCTATTCCAACTGCTGCCTTGCCGGGAATTGGCGCCTCTATACGAATATCAGCTGCAGCAAGATTTAGCTTGATGTCATCAGTTAGTGCAGTTATCTTGCTTACCTTAACCCCCTGTTCAGGCTGAAGCTCGTACCTTGTTACAGATGGTCCACAGCTGACATCTGTTACCTTACATTTACCCCCGAAAGCGGTTAAGGTATCCTGAAGCTTTCTTGCAGTTTCGTGAAGCTCCTCATCACTGATTCCTTCCTCGTCACCCCCGGCCTTACTTAAAAGGCTGATAGGAGGGAATACATAAGGCTTAGGCGGTTCAGGTGGATTTTCTACAGATATATCCGGAATAAGAGGCTCTATGCCATCATCTCTTCTATCTGTTATGGAATTCTCCTTCTTTTCAGGAATATTTGAAATATCCATTGACCCGGCACTGTAACCATTACCATCTCCAAATGAAGACTCAAGAGCCTTGTTTCCGGTTATGGTTTTCTTTTCAAGGAGCCTCTCTTTTTCAATTTCAAGAATAGACCTTTGAGGAACTATCTCTTCTTCATCCTCATCATCCAGCAAGTCCTCGTATTCATCTATATCCTCTTCATAGTCACTCTCGTCTGTTTCGTAATAATTTTTCGCCAACCTATGGGAATCCACTTCATTTTCTGCTTCATCCTCTAAATCTTCCTTATCCTCTTCGTCAATCAAAGCTTCAGACTTTACTTCAGACTCTTCTATACCTCCAAGCTCTGATTTATCATCAGACTCTGCTATACCACTAGGCTCTGTTATATTATCAAGCCCTTCATCAATCTTTCCTTCTTCTCCTTCCGGCTCCACAATCCTTCCCCATCACCGAACTTATCATTTGATTTCTTTTAGTAAAACTCATCTTCTACCTTCAGAAATCTTCTTATCCTCATTTGCCCTATGAATCAGGAAAAGAAAGCTGAGATTTTTCAGTCTCGCCTATCTCCTTTACCTCAACCTCTTTATTAACATCAGTAGTATCTTCAGTTGTTTCTTTTGATTATCGCTTGCAGCCTCTTCCTCAGAAGCTTTTAGCTTCACTGACAGAGCTATTATTTACAGCCTCATTAGTCCCATCTGCCGTATTTTCCTTAGAAGCGTCTTTTTCTCCTCTTTTTGTTTCCTCCTGTTTGCAGCCTCTTCAAGCTTCTTTTTGTTTTCTATATTGGCCTTTTATTCTTTCCTGATGATTTCCTCCGAAATGAGCCCTCTTTCATCCATTTCCTCCTGTCTAAGCCTCTCATCCTCTTCGGCTCTTACCTGTCTTATTCTCTCTCTTTTCAGCCCTTCTTATTTCCCCTAAGCTCTTTTCTTCTTGCTAACTTCCTCCGCCTTTGCCCTACGTCAAGCATAGCCTCATTCTTATATTCGCTATAGTCTCTCTGGTTTCTGCCACCCTGTCGTTTATAGCAGAGGTTATGAGCCTTCCTGTTAAATAAATAACAAACATTATAATTATAGCTATTAGCAAAGATAGGCTCCCAACCTGTGCAAGACCAAGGGTTAAATATCTTAGCAAGAGCACCTCCGAGGAAACCTCCTCCGTTTTTATTATCCACAGACATCGTGTATAGTGATTTCCAAGGTATGTCACTTAGGTCTCCATAGAAGCAAGCTCAAATATCCACTCCAAAGAGCTAAAGCAAGCCTGCACTAGCCAAAATTTTTATTTCTGACCCTTCTTGTTGCCTACATTGGCCAACATAAAAATAGACGCAAAGAAAAACATAGAATGGAAATATCCATGTAATCACGCCTATGCAGCCAAAAAGAAAGCTATTCTACCTCTTCCTACAGGTCCAACCAGATTAAAATTTGAAAGTAAAAGCTACAATTGATGATGACCTGGTAAATATGAATAATAATTCATATTTGTTCTCTGATAAAAAGCTTCTCTTTCAACTTCAACCTGCTTATTACGAGAACTTCTCCTTGTACCATGTTCTTTACCGCAGTCTTCTTTGTTGAAGTCCTGCTATTTTACTGCTTTTTCTATTACTTTTGTTTGCTGTTTTTTTCTATTATTATTCCCGCCATTTTTTTACCTCACATTAAGCATAAAGAAACAGTTATCGCCTTAAAAGCGTAACTGTTTCAATAATATATCAATTCTCAAGTTTTTCAATGGTATAGGACATTTTACTTAAGCTTTTTACTCTAAAGATATAGCTCGCCTGATCATAGAGCTTTTGCATCTATTATCTTATCCGCTGCCTCTTTGCATTTCTCATCACTTCCTGCTTCTACCATAACTCTTATAAGAGGTTCAGTACCACTTTTTCTAAAAAGCACTCTTCCATCGCCATTAAGTCCCTAGCTTCAGCCTCATCCGCAGCTTTAAGAACCTTTTCATCATTCATTACAAGGTCCTTGTCAGTAACCTTTAAGTTCACAAGCAGCTGAGGATAAACCTTAAAGCCTTCTGTAAGCTCTGATATCCTTTTCTTACTGATAAGCATTGCATCCATTATCTTAAGTGAAGTAAGTACTCCATCTCCTGTAGTAGCATACTTTCCAAAGATAATGTGTCCTGACTGTTCCCCACCTAAGGAATAGCCAGTTTGCAACCATATTTTCACTCACATACTTGTCGCCTACATCTGTCTTTTCATATTTAATTCCAAGCTTATCAAAAGCCTTATACAGTCCCATATTTGACATTACAGTTGTAACTACTGTATCGTTGTCAAGCTCACCTTTGTGCTTAAGATAAGAACCACAAATGTAGAGAATGGCGTTGCCGTCAATAATATTACCGTTTTCATCTACAGCAAGGCATCTATCCGCATCTCCGTCATAAGCAAAGCCTATATCAAGATTCTTCTCTAACGAACTCCTGAAGCTTCTCATGTGAGTTGAACCACATTCAGTGTTGATATTGGTTCCATCAGGGATCTGCATTTATAACATAGGTCTTAGCCCAAGCGCCTAAATACTGCAGTTGCTATCTGATGTGCAGAACCGTTTGCACAATCAAGTCCTACTCTCACATCCTTAAAGGGATTTGGTAGGAAGTGAGATAAGATAGCCCCAGATATCTGTTTCTTCCAAGCACATAGTCTACAGTTCTTCCTATGTTCTCGCCTGTTGCAAAGAGGAATATTGTCCTCTTCTCTGTCGATGTATTCTTCTATAAGAGCTTCAACCTCAGCCTCCAGCTTATAACCGTTTCGTCTTATTATCTTTTATACCGTTGTCGTAGAAAGGATTGTGGCTTGCAGATATCATAATACCGCAGTCAAATTCCTCTGTTCTTACCACATAGGAAACACTCGGCGTACTTGTAACGTGCAAAGATAAGCATCTGCCCCACTTGCGGTAAGTCCTGCTGCAAGGGCATATTCAAACATATAGCTTGACCTTCTGGTATCTTTACCGATTACTATCTTTGCCTTATGTTCCTTTCCGTAGTAATACCCTAAGAATCTTCCAACCTTAAATGCGTGATTAACTGTTAGTCCTACGTTAGCTTCCCCTCTGAATCCATCTGTTCCAAAGTATTTTCCCATAGATTCTCTCCTATATTCTCATAAATCCTTTTCCAACAATTTCACTTGTACTTGTAATTATAATAAAAGCAGTAGGCTCGGTTTCCCTAAGGAAATTTCTTAAAAGAACCGCCTGTCTTCTGTTAACTACAGTAAGCACCATAAACTTATGCTGTCCTGAATACGCACCCTTGGCATCAACTACTGTAGCAGAACGGTTTAACTCCTTACCTATAAACTGTGTTATAGGATCAGGATCATTACAAACAATATTGATATACTTGCATAGGTTAATACTTTCAATTACGTTGTCGATAACAAGAGCCTTTACGCCAAGACCAAGCATTGACATAAGTCCTGTCTTGATTCCGTAAATAGGAAAGGTAAGGGCTGCAAGTATACAGTCAGCAGACATAAGCGCGACACCTATGTTCATAGAGGTGTACTTTTTAAGCAGCATCGCAAGTATATCAGTACCTCCGGATGAAGCACCTATATTAAACAATATTGCACTGCCTATTGCAGGAAGGAAAATAGCATATACAAGCTCCATTATCGTTTCATTGGTCAGAGTACCCTGTAAGCGGAGCAATGTACTCAAGTCCCTGCAGTGAGAATGACATAACCAGCGAACAATACACTGTTTTTAGTCCAAATTCTTTTTCCAAGAAAACAAATAAATCCTATTATAAGGAGCAAAACATTGAAGATAACTATAATATTTCCCTGGTTAAAACTCCAACGGTGTACTTTTGATAAAAATAACCGCTATACCTGTAGCTCCTCCGAAAGAAAAAGTTATTTGGAAACTTAAAGAAATAAATACCAATTACCATAATCTCGATACCAATGGTCATCCAGATAAATTCTTTCAGGCTGAACTTTTTCATCAAGTCTTTCATCACTGTCTCCTATTTGCAAGCAATATTTTGTTATCTTATCCCATAAAGGTTTTTATAGCAGACACTTTTAACGAATAAGAATGATATAGAGCCGCCATAGCTTCTCTTATCAAATAAAGTCCACATCGAAGTTTTAATTTCGATACTTGAACATTAGTAAAAACCGAACTTCATGCAAGATGCAATAAAAGTTCGGTAGTCTGCTGGATAACAGGAGTTGAACCTGCACGGGGTTCCCACCAGAACCTAAATCTGGCGCGTCTGCCAATTCCGCCATATCCGCGATGGCTGGGCCAGCCGGATTCGAACCGTCGATGTGAGTCAAAGTCCCGTGCCTTAAACCGCTTGGCTATAGCCCATACAAAGACTCGCCTTTGCACTCTAAGGGTGGTGGGTAGAGGGACTCGAACCCTCGGTATCTAGAACCACAATCTGGCGCGTTAACCAACCACACTATACCCACCATATATATAATCCGACTAGCTTAAGTGTACCGAAAGGGATTCGAACCCCCGACACACGGCTTAGAAGGCCGTTGCTCTATCCAACTGAGCTATCGGTACAAACCCATTTTGAATAATAATCAAAATGAAAGCGGGTGATGGGAATCGAACCCACGTATCCAGCTTGAAGGCTGGTGTTCTACCATTGAACCACACCCGCAAAACAAGTAATATTTATTTTTCGCTTATTACAAAAACTTAGAAGCAAAGTCGGGGTGACAGGATTCGAACCTGCGACCCCTTGATCCCAAATCAAGTACTCTAGCCAAACTGAGCCACACCCCGAAATTTCTAAAGTGTTTTGCAATCAAGCAAGGAATATTATATATGAATTAACTTATGATGTCAACACTTTTTAATATTTTTATTGTTCGATTTTATGAGAAATTCTGCACATTTTTGTCTACTCAATTCCCAGTGCTTTTTAGCCAGCCCATCAGCTATTTCATTGTATTCATCACCTGAATGGTCCCTTGACTTTTGATAAAATGGACCTTAGCTTATCTTTTATACCATCATAAAACTGCTTATATGCTATGGTTCCTGCTTTGTTGGTCTTCCACTCTCCGAGACACCAGCTTGCTATCCCCTGATAATCGTGGTAGATGCTTAAGGATGTGTAGCCATTGTCTAAGGCATACTGCATTGCAAGTTCAGAAGCTTTTATCTCTCCTGCCACATTTCTCATTGTGGCAAGTTCTTCATCCTCGTAGGCTTTTGATATTTCAGCTATTACCTCTCCGTCTTTAAGTATAATACAGCCACAGCCAAAAATCTTCCCACTGCTAAAGCTTCCATCCACATAGGCTGTTATTTCACTATCAGAGGGCTCTACCTGCGGATTTTCATCATTATCACTTGCTGCATCAGTGCTAGAAGCAGATAATCCTCCTCTTAAAAAGTCTTCTGCATCCTGCTTTTCTGCAAATCCCTTATATATAGCCCCTTTATAGCCTATAACCTGAGCCTTACAGTCCTCCCAGGTCTTATATATACAGAGTCTTTCCTATTCTTACCGCATAATAATTATTCTTTGCCATTATTTTTCCACTAAGTGTTTGGTTTTACTAGATTAATTTAATATCATAAACTTAACCTAATGACGTTCTCTATATAGCCTTCGTGCTTATATCCCGATTATCCTAATCGACAGTCTCCACTGGTTTCTTTGACTTTATCTTAACTTCTCTAATAGCTATTTGTATTTTGCACCCTTTTTCATCACGCTCCAAAGTGCTCTACCAGGCCTCTATCGCCGTCTCCCCGTCATCCTGTGAATCACCACGCTTTCAGGCAGGATTCTCAGACAGTTTATAAGAATTTCAGTATATTCATCAAGGCTTAGTATCTTAAAAAGGCTTTTTCCCTATATTCCTCTCTAGTCTGGTATTCTTTAATATATGGAGGAGGTGAAGCTTAATTCCGTCTAACTTAGGACTGAGATTTGCTACACCTGACAGTTTCATACATATCTTTATCCGTTTCGCCCGGTAAGCCTAAAATCACATGGACTATCACTTCAATATTTCTCTTTTAAGCTCCATATAAGCCTTATTAAAGACAGGCAAACTATAGCCCCTGTTAAATGCCTTTTGCGCTGTCTTCGTGAATCGTCTGTAAGCCAAGTTCTATCCATACAGGCTTTATATTTATTAAGCTCGTCCAAGAGGTCAAGCATATCCTCTTCCAAGCAGTCAGGCCTTGTACCAATAGATATGGCGGCAATCTCATCTCTTAAGACAGCAGTCTTAAAAATCCCGCCAAGTCTGTCTACATCTCCGTAAGTATTGGTAAATGACTGAAAATACGCAATATACTTCTTGTCTTCTTCCTTTATGTCCTTTGAAATTTGCTTTTTCAATCTTTCTTTTGCCTCTTCAATCTGTTCTTCTATCGGCTTTACCTTGGTGGCAAATCCCCCGAACCGCCCTCAGAGCAAAAGCTGCAACCACCTCTTCCTGCCTTTCCATCCCTGTTTGGGCAGCTACAGCCTGTGGATAAAGACAACCTATATACCTTTGTGCCAAACTTTTCTTTGCAATAGTCTGACAGAGTCCTTATTATCATCTAACATTCTCCTAGTCCATGCTTTCCTGTAGCTTTTAATACCTTTCTAACACCTTCTTAAAAAGAGAACTTTTATAACCCAATCTCTCTTTCATCTCACCACATCAGTATATCTGTCAACATACTGCTTTGATTAAGAGGTTTTCAGGAACAAAGTCATTGTACTTCCCGAAGGTTTTAGCATCTTTAGGGAACAATATAATCACTTTCCGTAACATCATTTTTTCTTATGTAGTCAAGTGCATCCATAAGTTCATTCTTTTGTTACATTTTTAACTATTAAAAACGGCCAGTAAGGCTCTACAAATTTTCTATCAGGCAAGAGTTTATTTAAGATATAGTCTAAGGAATTAAGCGCTCTTGTGCCTAACCACAGCGATATCCCGTAAGTATCCGGAGATATTTCAAAGATTTCTTTGGTTTCAAGCCCTGCACCTGCTGCCACCTGTCTTATTTCGCTAAGCCGCTTCTTTGCTCCATCTCCCAAATATGGGATACTTACAGTCAGTTGTTATTATCTCCTTCATTTTCTTAAGTACTCTCGTATGCTCAATAACCTCTCCTGTTCCATCCCAGACTGTAGGCGGCTTACCCTCGGCACTCTTTACATAGATATTCTTATTCTCCTTATCTATTTCTGTAACCATCCAGCTCTTTCCAGAACAAAGGTTGTATCAGGCTGCAAGCCTTGTAAGAGTACCTATTTCGTGTGAGCCCTCTCTCACGGAATATTCCACGTCAGATTCAAATACCGAATAAAAGTCATAGTGATTTGCTACCTTTTCTCCTTCAGTTCCTAGGATAAGCCCCACCATTTTCAGTTCTCTCGATATGACCTATCTTAAGGAGATGCCTCAATAATTCCTTGTAGTCCTCCTGTGTAACAAATCTAAAAGCATATTCACTAAGGAGTGACTGCGCCAAAACTTCCGGACTTGCCTCACCTCTGCTGTATAAAAAACTCATAGTCTGATGGTAGAGTATACCAAATGGATATCGCTCAGGCAGCACCGGCTCTATATAATTTTCCCTATATAGTTCAATTAAAGCTATACACTTAATAAAGCTCCAATTTATCGCCTTATAGAACTCAGTGGACTCACTTTCGCTTTTTCCTCTTCAAACAAAAAGCACATCTCAGAAACTCCGCTTCGTCTCCGCTTCTTCCAAGTCTTTGAGATAGGCTGGCTACAGACTTAGGACAGCCCACTTGTATTATTCTCTCCAAATCCCCCAAATCGATACCCAGCTCAAGGGTAACAGTCGCACCTGTAACAAGGGGTAAGTCAGACAGCCTCATCTGTTCTTCCACAAACTCCCTGTCAGAGGCTGAAATACTGCCATGAGTGAACCATAAATACATCAGGCTCTCCTCTAGCTATTTTCCTTAAGGTTAACTAATGTTTTCACCTCAGAGCGCGCATTTGAAAAATACAATGCTCTTTCTTCCTCTAGTTAGCTCATATAGATTATCGTAGAAGGATATTTCGTTCTTTCTTATCTTTTTTTCCTGAAAGGCAAATTACAAAATGCTCTACCATTACCACTGCTCTCCGCCTTTTAACTCCGGTATCAGGAGTAATGCATTTTCTTCCCGTACCGCCGTTTAGCCAGTCTTCTGCACCCTCTATATCCCCAAGTGTTGCAGATAGTCCTATCCTTACAGGAATCAAACCTGTTAGCTTTTGAAGCCTTTCAAGCAGAGAAATAAGCTGAGTTCCTCTTTCCTCACCTATGAAATTATGAACCTCATCGATTATGATAAATCTCAAATCAGAAAATAGTTTAACCGCCTGTTCTTTCCTTCTCATTAGCATTGCTTCAAGGGATTCAGGTGTAGTCTGTAGTATGCCTGAAGGCTTTTTAAGCAGCTTATTCTTAGCAGTGGCAGACACATCCCCATGCCACTTAGTTACCGGTATATAAGCCTCCTCAAGCAGCTCCTCAATACGGGCAAACTGGTCATTAATAAGAGCCTTAAGTGGAGCTATGTATAAGACTCCTACACTTTCACTGGGCTCATTATAAAGCTTTGTGATAACCGGAAGAAAAGCAGCCTCCGTCTTACCCGATGCGGTGGGTGTAGCTATGAGAAGATTGGAGTCAGTATTAAATATAACATCACAGGCAGCAACCTGTATTTCCCTTAGCTCTTCCCAGCCATTTCTATAGATATAATCCTGTATAAAAGGAGCAAGCTTTATCAAATGTACTCATATCTCAAATCCCTTAAATTCGCTTCTTATTTCCTCAGTATCTTCGCTTGACTTAGCGTAGTTAAAATCATCCCCTCCAAGTATGCCCTCAAGGGTTTTGTCAGGGTTTTGAAGGAGGATATTAAGTATTTCTATAAAATCCCTTATTATCTCACGAGGAGTTATATTCTGTCCTGCTCCTACCCTGCTAAATTCAGTTTTTATAAAATACTGCAAGGTTTCAGAGCTAAGCCCTGCCTCATACTTGTACACCTGAGCATGAATTTTCTCTAGCTTACAGATAAGAAAATACATCTCTTCAGGGGTAAGAGGTTTTAGCCTTATAATAGGAGAGAGCAAATCTCTTGTACTTCCATCAGAAAATCTACTGCTTTCAAGCCTCGACCTAAGTGCCTCATAGCTAAATATACCTCTTCTTGTATCCTCTACACACTGAGGCGTACCTCCCATTATCACTCCCAAGTACTTCGCCTTGCCCTGCATTATATCGTTGTATATTGTTAAGATTTTCTCATAATTATTTTGCCTTGATATAGAATTGGGAATCTTAAATAAATTGACGAGTTCATCAATCATCATTATCATCCCCTTATATCCTGCCTTTACTACGAACATAGAGAAAAACTTAATATACTCATACCAGTCATCATCATTTATAATGACACCAACTCCAAGCTCCGCCTTAGCCTCAGTCTTAGTTCCATACTCTCCTCTAAGCCATTTTAAGGTTCTACTTTTAAGCTCTTCATCCTCAGTAACTACAGCCTTCCAGTAAAGGGAAATTATCCTTGCAAAATCAAAGCCATGTACTATGGTTTCAAGCTCATTTACTGTCTGATGAATCTTAATCTCAACCAGTCCGTTAAGCTTCTCGCTGTCAGCAGTTAGTGAGTTTTCTGTCATCACCTCAGTTTTAAGTGCATTTATCCATTTGCTTAGTAAGAGGCTTAAAGCACCTCCATCAGGAGAGGTTTGAGTGGAGAGGTTTTTCATAAGCTCTTTGTAAGTAGCAAGCCCATCACCCTTATTGCCTACAAGCCTTCGCTCAGGAGAAAGGTCAGCATCCACCACTACGAAGCCCCTTTCCATGGCATAGTTACGAATGGTCTGTAGTAAAAAACTCTACCTGCTCCGTATTTCCCAACAACAAATCGAAATGAAGCACCTCCTTCGGATATCATTTCAATATCATTTAAAAGTGCATCTATTTCATCTTTCCTACCTACCGTTATATAGCCTAAGCCGGTGCGTGGCACAACTCCACCCTTAAGGGAATTTAGCAGGGTATTTGCTATTCTAAGCGGTATCCTGTCTGTTACATTCATGACCTTCCTCCAACTGCCTCTTTTACTTCATTCAAATAATCTTCATAAATCTGTGGCTCACCTGATACATATTCAATCAGGTTATCACCTGTTATTTCAAGTGCCTTCTCATTTATTTCTTCAACAAGAAGTTCATAATTAGAACCTGTTTTTTCACCATTTGCAAGATGTGAAATCAGGTCTTTTGCCTCGTTCGACAAGACATTTATAACTGCTTGGCAGCCTGATAGCTCAGCATTATCATAATGTTTAGCTTCAATTTCAGGCTTATTACCTTCATCAGTTATTGTTTCTTTAGCAAAATCAAATATATTTAATTGTCCAATTGACTGACTTTCATTTTCATAACTTCCATCCACTATATGTACCGCATCTATTTTAGAGATTTGACTTTATAGATGATAATGGTATTTTAGCAGCATTTTGCATCATTTTTTGACTCTAATATCACTTTCATTATTAGATTGTACTTCAGCTTTGTTAATTAAGTTTATTTCTTGCCGTCTATAATTCTTCTTACAATTATATATTTCTGATAGTTGTCCCTCATCTCTTTCGATATCCTCTTCAAGAATGAGCCTTTTAGCAGTTTCAATATGGTCTCTTTCAATATCTTTGATTTTTACTGAGGTCTCATCTCAATAGGCTTAATTATTTCAAGTTTGCCATTTTTTTATTACTCATGTTTTCCTCTTTTATAAAGTCAGAAATTGCCTGAATTATAGTCTTCTTCAAAACTATCTTCATACAATGCCTCAAGCATTTTTCTCTTCCAGGAGCTTAACTTAGAAATATGGCTGCCGGCATAGTAACCATAATCACTTTTATCATTGAAAAAGCATTTCTCCACCTGTTTAATCGCAGGAGGCTGTAGACTTCTCTTTGAGCCAAACATTTTCCTCATATTAACTTCAGTAAGCTTTTAATATGTATCCCACAATAGCTTTGTATTTTCCTATGTCAGGAGCATCTATTTTACGGGACTTTCCATTGTATTTATAGGTCTCAATACCATCAAGCGGGACAACCTGCTCAAAAAAATTGGAAGGCTTAACCACTGCTCCTCTAAAGAAAGAGTATATAATCTCACTTTGTTTAGCTGTGAACAATTTTTTGATATCTGTTTCAGCCTCATTCAAAGTCTGTGAAAGTCTCTCAAGTACAAAGCAGGCACATTTTTCGATAATCTCCTGATTGCCGGATTTATAAAACTGTCCGTCAGTTATCCTAAAAGATGAAAAATTTCAACTGCTCTTAAACTCTTCCACTTAAAGTCCGTCATTTCAGCATATAAGCGAGGTTCAAAACCATAGTACTTAATTGGCATCAAGTCTCTATAATACGAAAAATCATGTAAAAGTTCATTATGGTTTACAATATAGTAGTCCCTTATCCAGGTTCGAAAATGTCCATCTATACTGTCATCATATTTTCTAAACTCAGTCCATATATATATTAGCTTTTCAATGGTTTCTTCTGCACACTTAGTACCTATCCCGTTTAATAGTTCATATACATAACAAAACAAGTAGGATACAGATATATCCGTTACATTAGAATTCCTAACCTTTGTCCTCCAAGTAAAATAGGTCCTAAGCTGATTATCATTCATCCTATCATAGGTAGTATAGTAGGCTTCCAAAGGATAGGCTTTGTCTGCATCGTCACTAAAGTCCTCCATGAACTTTGCCTGTTTTAGAAAGGTCTCAGTATCCCCAAGATACCAATCACTACTTAAACCAGCCTTCTTGCCTAAAATTCTCATCTGACGGAAGGTGGAATAAGGCTCGCTCTCAGCCACCGGCGCTTGTAGGCTCCTCTCAATACTTTCTTTTTCGTACCTTCCATTTCCCTTGTTTTCTAAAGGATCGATAAGCAGATAACCAGAATCAGATTGTGCAGGCTTTCTAATGGCTAGTTTATGTATCCTTTCCTCCATCTTTTCTTCATCAGTTTCATCAGGCAAAATTTTCCTTAAAAATTCCATTAAGGCTTCATTTCCAAGCATCTTAAGCTCCCGTATTATTTTTTTCCACATCTTTTTCTATCTCGCTTACAAACTTTATATCTCCCACCAAAAATAAAGAAAGACATTTTTAACACAAAGCTTGTCACTACTTTCCAAAAATAATGTAAGTCAAATCAAAAATAAAAAATAATGATATTAAACAGAACAAAAGTTCTTATTACTCTAGTATAATATAATGATAGCATTATGTCCATAGATAAAAAGATAGTTTTATAAGAAAAATTGTATAACAACATAAAAACAGCCACAGATATAATATCTGCAGCCATTCCTTTGTAATGCCGGTGACCGGGGTCGAACCGGTACGGTATTACTACCCACAGGGATTTTAAGTCCCAGGGCGTCTACCAATTCTGCCACACCGGCATACTACATAAAAATGCAGTAATGGGACCTACAGGGCTCGAACCTGTGACCCTCTGCTTTGTAAGGCAGATGCTCTCCCAGCTGAGCTAAGATCCCAAAATAATAAAAATTTCATATGAAATTTGTTATTAATAAAAATGGTTCTTCGGGGACTCGAACCCAGGACCGACCGGTTATGAGCCGGTTGCTCTAACCAACTGAGCTAAAGAACCAAAAAGTGACTCCAGGGGATTTGAACCCTGTTACCGCCGTGAAAGGGCGGTGTCTTAACTCGCTTGACCATGGAGCCATACACACAATTTCGACATCTAAGATGTCAAGCTCCCCAAGTAGGGCTCGAACCTACAACATCACGGTTAACAGCCGTGCGCTCTACCATTGAGCTATTGAGGAATAAATATACCTTGAAAACTGCAACCGAATCAACATCTTTCCTTTTTCTTTGGTCAAGCCTTCGACCTATTAGTATCAGAAGGCACACGGATTACTCCGCTTACACCACTGACCTATCAACCTCATACTCTCTAAGGGGTCTTATTAGCCTACGCTATGGGATATCTTATCTTGGAGGGGGCTTCACGCTTAGATGCCTTCAGCGTTTATCCCTGCCAAACTTGGCTTCCCAGCCGTGCAGCTGGCACTGCAACTGGTCTACCAGCGGTTCGTCCATCCCGGTCCTCTCGTACTAAGGACGGCTCTCCTCAAATATCCTACGCCTGCGCCAGATAGGGACCGAACTGTCTCACGACGTTCTGAACCCAGCTCGCGTACCGCTTTAATGGGCGAACAGCCCAACCCTTGGGACCTACTACAGCCCCAGGATGCGATGAGCCGACATCGAGGTGCCAAACCACTCCGTCGATGTGAACTCTTGGGAGTGATAAGCCTGTTATCCCCAGGGTAGCTTTTTATCCGTTGAGCGATGGCATTCCACTTACATACCACCGGATCACTAAGTCCTACTTTTCGTACCTGCTCCACCCGTCGGTGTCGCAGTCAAGCTCCCTTCTGCCTTTTACACTCTGCGAATGGTTTCCAAACCATTCTGAGGGAACTCTTGAGCGCCTCCGATACACTTTCGGAGGCGACCGCCTCAGTCAAACTCCCTCCCTGGCATTGTCCCCTGCCCGGATAACGGGCAAGGTTAGAAACCAGATACACGAAGGTGGTATCCCAACATTGACTCAGCAGAAACTGGCGTCCCTGCTTCTAGTCTCCCACCCTATCCTGTACATCATATATCTAATCCCAGTACCAAGATGGAGTAAAGCTCCATGGGGTCTTTCCGTCTTGGCGCAGGTAACCAGCATCTTCACTGGTACTCAATTTCACCGGGTGCATTGTTGAGACAGCGCTCAAATCATTACGCCTTTCGTGCGGGGTCGGAACTTACCCGACAAGGAATTTCTGCTACCTTAGGACCGTTATAGTTACGGCTGCCGTTTACTGGGGCTTAAGTTCGTACCTTCGGATTACTCCTAAGCACTCCCCGTAACCTTCCAGCACCGGGCAGGCGTCAGCCCATATACATCACCTTACGGTTTCGCATAGACCTGTGTTTTTGCTAAACAGTTGCTTGAGCCTATTCTCTGCGGCCTGTATCTCTACAGGCACCCCTTTATCGCGAACTTACGGGACCATTTTTGCCGAGTTCCTTAACAATGCTTCTCCCGCCGGCCTTGGGATACTCTCCCCCATCCACCTGTGTCGGTTTACGGTACGGGCTCTGACTGCACAATAGCGGCTTTTCTCGACGGCTCTCCCAGAAGCTTCCCTACTTATATTTCGGTCCGCATCACACAGTTCACTTACCCGGGCGGATTTGCCTGCCCGGCATAAACCATGCTTGCACCTGAATCCTTTACAGGCACTTCCTGAATCTCCGTGTCCCCACATTTCTGATAGCCAGAGGTACTGGAATATCAACCAGTTGTCCATCGCTCACGCTTCTCAGCCTGAGCTTAGGTCCCGACTTCCCCAGGGAAGATCAGCTTTACCCTGGAAACCTTGGATATACGGCCTGAAGGATTCTCACCTTCATCTCGCTACTCATTCCGGCATTCTCTCTTGATAACTCTCCACGACTCCTTACGGTACCGCTTCTTCGTGTTATCAATGTCTCCTCACCAACATACCTTACGGTATATTCCATTGCTTCGGTGTTATGTTTCAGCCCCGGACATTTTCGGCGCAGGACCTCTCGACTAGTGAGCTATTACGCACTCTTTGAATGAATGGCTGCTTCTGAGCCAACATCCTAGTTGTCTTCGAAACCCCACATCCTTTACCACTTAACATACACTTTGGGACCTTAGCAGATGGTCTGGGCTGTTTCCCTTTTGACTGTCCGACTTATCTCATACAGTCTGACTCCCGGTAAACATCTATATGGCATTCGGAGTTTGATACGCATTGGTAGACTTTGACGCCCCCGCAGCGATTCAGTGCTCTACCTCCATTAGACTATACCGAGGCTAGCCCTAAAGCTATTTCGGGGAGAACCAGCTATCTCCGAGTTCGATTGGAATTTCTCCGCACCCACAGCTCATCACCGCCTTTTTCAACAGACGTGTGTTCGGACCTCCATCCACTTTTACGCAGACTTCATCCTGGCCATGGGTAGGTCACCCGGTTTCGGGTCTGCCGTTACTGACTTACCGCCCTATTAAGACTTGGTTTCCCTTCGGCTCCGTACCTTAAGTACTTAACCTGCCAGCAACGGCAACTCGCCGGACTGTTCTACAAAAAGTACACGGTCGAGCGTTAGTCGCTCTTCCGCAGCTTGTAGACACAGGGTTTCAGGTTCTTTTCACTCCTCCTCGGGGTTCTTTTTCACCTTTCCCTCACGGTACTATACTCTATCGGTCACCGGTAGTATTTCGCCTTGGGGGTGGTCCCCCTGCTTCCCTACGGGGTTTCTCGTGTCCCGTAGTACCCGGATACCACTGAATCACAGTCTGTTTCTGCATACGAGGCTTTCACTCTCTCATGGCCGGCTTTCCCAAAACCGTTCTGCTACCTACTGCTTCTTCGTGCATGTGGTCCTCAACCCCAAGGATAAATCCTTGGTTTGGGCTTCGTCCCCTTTCGCTCGCCACTACTTAGGGATTCGATGTTTCTTCCTCTTCCTCCGGCTACTTAGATGTTTCAGTTCGCCGGGTTCCCTCCGTATGACTATGGATTCATCATACGGTGACAGAAGTTCTTTCTGCCGGGTTTCCCCATTCGGATACCTGCGGATCAATGGATATTTGCTCCTCCCCGCAGCTTTTCGCAGCTTATCACGTCCTTCTTCGGCTCCTGGTGCCAAGGCATCCGCCCTGCGCCCTTTGTAAACTTGACCATTATTGAGATGGGAATGCTACGGGTACATGTCCGGCGTCGCAAGCTCGCTTGCAGGTGACGGATGTCTGTGGAGTGCGTTTCTCACGAAACGCGCATCACGAGCGTGAAATGCGAAGCATTTCTGCGAGTGACCCATCTCAACTGTATAGATAACTCATTATGGTTCTCTTTAATTTAACACTGACTAGCGTATCAGTATTAAATCATTTTTAATAAATACATTGTTTTTGTTCTTTCTTCGTTGTACAACAAAAAGCACGCTCGATGTTGTTTCATATCTAGCTATATAACTTCAAATTGAAATCATACTTGCATTTGAATATTTTGATTCGGTATGCAGTTTTCAAGGTACATTTCAGGATGTTATCCTGAGTGGGACTTAAAGTGGACTCGAACCATCGACCTCACGCTTATCAGGCGTGCGCTCTAACCAGCTGAGCTATAAGCCCATAAATCTAGCAGCCACCTACTCTCCCACACCGTCTCCAGTGCAGTACCATCACCGCCTCAGGCCTTAACCTTCGTGTTCGGGATGAGAACGGGTGTGACCCCAGACGCATCGCCACTAGAAGTATTTGTATATCGCAGTGTATCATTGATAACTAGACAGTGAAGATCAATCTCTACTTCTTCTTCCCTTAGAAAGGAGGGTGATCCAGCCGCACCTTCCGATACGGCTACCTTGTTACGACTTCACCCCAGTCACTCAGACCTGCCTTCGGCAGCTCCTCCCTGCGGTTAGGCCACTGACTTCGGGCATTTCCGACTCCCATGGTGTGACGGGCGGTGTGTACAAGACCCGGGAACGTATTCACCGCGACATTCTGATTCGCGATTACTAGCGATTCCAGCTTCATGTAGTCGAGTTGCAGACTACAATCCGAACTGAGGCAGCCTTTCTGAGATTTGCTCCGGCTCACACCTTCGCTTCCCTCTGTAACTGCCATTGTAGCACGTGTGTAGCCCCGGTCATAAAGGGGCATGATGATTTGACGTCATCCCCTGCCTTCCTCCGAGTTATCCTCGGCAGTCTTTCTAGAGTGCCCGGCCGAACCGCTGGCTACTAAAAATAGGGGTTGCGCTCGTTGCGGGACTTAACCCAACATCTCACGACACGAGCTGACGACAACCATGCACCACCTGTCTCTCCTGTCCCGAAGGACTACAGGCATTACCCTCGTATTCAGGAGGATCTCAAGACCGGGTAGGTTCTTCGCGTTGCGTCGAATTAAACCATGTTCCACCGCTTGTGCGGGTCCCCGTCAATTCCTTTTGAGTTTCATTCTTGCGAACGTACTCCCAGGTGGAATACTTAATGCGTTTGCGACGGCACCGAAAGGCTTATGCCTCCCAGCACCTAGTATTCATCGTTTACAGCGTGGACTACCAGGGTATCTAATCCTGTTTGCCACCCACGCTGAGCCTCAGCGTCGGTTTTGGTCCAGCAGGCCGCCTTCGCCACCGGTGTTCTTCCTAATATCTAAGCATTTCACCGCTACACTAGGAATTCGCCTGCCTCTCCCATACTCAAGTTTTAACAGTTTTGGGAGCAGTCAGGGTTGAGCCCCTGCTTCCACTCTCAACTTGCCAAAACCGCCTGCGCTCCCTTTACACCCAGTAAATCCGGATAACGCTTGCCCCCTACGTATTACCGCGGCTGCTGGCACGTAGTTAGCCGGGGCTTCTTAGTCAGGTACCGTCATCATCTTCCCTGCTGATAGAGCTTTACATACCGAAAATACTTCTTCACTCACGCGGCGTCGCTGCATCAGAGTTTCCTCCATTGTGCAATATCCCCACTGCTCTCCTGTAGGAGTTTGGGCCGTGTCTCAGTCCCATGTGGCTGTCCGACCTCCTCAGTCCGGCTACCGATCGTTGCTTTGGTAGGCTTTTACCCTGCCAACTGGCTAATCGGACGCGGGCCCATCCTATACCTGATTGCTCATTTCCCGATCAAAACCATGCGGTTTTCGCTGACTTATGCGGTCTTACCAGCCGTTTCCAGCTGCTATCCCCCTGTATAGGGCAGGTTGCCCACGCGTTACTCACCCGTCCGCCACTAAGAATTACAGTCTTCCATCCGAAAAACTTCCGTCTGTAATCTCCGTTCGACTCAGAGTGTTAGGCACCGCCAGCGTTCATCCTGAGCCAGGATCAAACTCTCATAAAAAGTGTTTGGTCTTCGTCAGAACAAGCTGACATTTATCATCTCTTGCTTATTCCGTTATCGACCGGCTAAAGTCGATAATTTTTACTGTTTTTAAAGGTGTACAAGTATTACTACTTATACGCGTTCGTTTGAATTTTCAAGATTGTCTCACTATTTAGTTATCAAGGTTCTGTCTTAGCCTTCTTACTTTCGCAATTCAGCTCAAACATTCTATCATACGATTTTGCTTATGTCAACAACTTTTTCAAGTTTTATTCAGCAAAATCAACGGAGAAACAGGGATTTGAACCCTGGCGCCGCTATTAACGACCTACTCCCTTTCCAGGGGAGCCCCTTCAGCCTCTTGGGTATTTCTCCAAGGCTTACACATAAACCATATAAAACGGAGAAGGTGGGATTCGAACCCACGGTCCCTTTCAGGATCACCGGTTTTCAAGACCGGCTCTTTAAACCACTCAGACACCTCTCCAGTGACTGTCTGTAACTGTGACAGCTAGAATCAGTTTAACATATACGTAAAATCTTGTCAAGTAGATTTTTAAACTTTTTCAGGTTTTTAATTATCGTAATCTGACTATAATCTCAAAACATTATCTTTTGTCCCAGCTTTAAGGCTTGGGACTGCATTTAATGTCAGGTCCGAAATCAGTCCCTTTTTGTAGTCATAGTAAGCAGCCGCCCCTATCATTGCAGCATTGTCAGTACACAATATCGGTGAAGGATGATAGAACATAAAGCCCCTTCTTTCACAAGCCTCCTTCATCTCTTCTCTTAGCACTGTGTTAGAAGCAACTCCACCCGCCATATGCAATCTTCTTAAAACCAAGCTGTTTTGCTCCTTCTATTGTATGACTTACAAGCACATCTACTACAGCCTCCTGGAAGGATGCAGCTATATCAGCTTTGTTTATTTCCTCGCCCTTCATTTCACAGGAATTGATATAATTTAGAACAGAAGACTTTAGCCCGCTGAAACTAAAGTCAAATGGGTTGTCTGCCACCTTAGCTCTAGGGAAAAGCTATGGCATCTTTATTACCTTCTTCAGATATTTTTTGAATCTTAGGACCTCCCGGATAACCAAGCCCTATCGCCCTTGCAACCTTGTCAAAGGCCCTTCCTGCTGCATCATCCCTTGTTTTACCAAGAACTTCATACTCTCCGTAGTCCTTAACTATAACCAGATTGGTGTGGCCTCCCGATACAACAAGACATAAAAAGGTGGTTCAAGCTCCTCATTTTCTATGTAATTAGCAGATATATGCCCTTCGATATGATGTACTCCAATAAGAGGCTTGTTATGAGCAAAAGCTATTGACTTGGCCGCTGAAACCCAACCAAAAGCGCTCCCACCAAACCGGGACCATAAGTAACCGCAACAGCATCTATTTCATCCATTGTAAGCGAAGCTTCTTTAAGTGCCTCATCCACTACCTGAATTACCTTTTTCTATATGCTTTCTTGATGCAATTTCAGGGCACAACACCGCCGTACAGCTTATGTATCTCAATCTGAGACGAAATAATATTTGAAAGCACCTTTCTCCCATCCTGTACTACAGCAGCTGCTGTTTCATCACAGGATGATTCAATCGCAATATATTCATATTTTCCCATCTTCCTTTATTGTCAAACGATGGGTGCCAAATTGATTCGACACCCACTCTAAGATTTCTAAAAATCTGAATGTTACAAGTAATAAAAGTATCAAAAACCTGCTGCATAATACTTACAGAAGAATTATTATCTAATATCATCCGTATAGCTTTGATTTTTGATTTAACCTCGTATTATCAAACATGATAGCTGTCAGCTAAAAAGTCTTGTAAGTCAATTCCCAAAAGAGAATCTTCCATCTTCCTTTATCATCTTCTCTTAAATAATATTTCTCATTGGTGGTCTTAAGCCCTTTGGTATCTTTAACTATATAGGACACTAAAAGATTGCAGAACTTATAGCCTCCTCGCTCTTCTCTTTCAGCCTCAGCGAGATCTTGAATAGCAATATTGGCTATCGTGGTCTTCTTACTCTTATAGTCTTCAATGTCTTTTTTAAGCTTTTCAACGTACTGATCAAGAGGATTCTTTTCAAGCAGCTGTTCATCGAAGAGTTTTTGATTCTGCTCTGCAAGCTTTTTAATCTGCTCATCAGTAAGCTCTTCATTATAGCAGCATTTCAAAATTCTGTTATATATTTTGAGTACCTCTCTGGCATTTCCCGGATAATTATCATCCAGGTTAAGCTCCATAAGCTTCTCTACTTCTGTTTTACTCTTTTTTAACTCCAGATTCTTAAGTCCAATGCTTCTTACAAGAAAGAATCCGCCGATTATAAATATAGCAAGAAGAGCCATAACTATACCAACTACAACCGGATTTTGCGTTTTTTTGTACATAAATCCCCCTTACTCCTCATCAACAAACATCAAATCTATACTTTTACCATCTTTTCCAAGTCTTACATTATCAAAGATTTCTCTTACCTCTTTGATATACTGCTCAGGATGTGCCATAGCAGGACTGTAGTGCGTAAGCCACATTTTTTTAGGCTTGGCAATTTGGGCAAGTCGCAAGCCTCCTGCATGGTCATATGTTTCTTTTCTTTTGCCTTATTTACAGACTCCAAATCACCATACATGCCCTCACATATAAATAAATCGGCATCTGCAGCCATTTCTGCAATAATAGGTACAGGTCTTGTATCGGTACAGTAGGTAACCTTTAAGTCCCTTCCTTTCTCCTCCCATAACCATATCGGGTGTATAGGTTTTTCCTTCATATTCAACCGTTTCACCTTTTTGAAGTCTGTTCCAACATTTTAGAGGAACCTCATTTTCTTTTGCCTTTTCAGGTAAAAATCTGCCCGCTCTATCTACTCATTATATTATATCCATAGCAAATCACATTATGCTTTAGCTTAAAGGCTTCAATCTTCATTCCAAAAAACTCGAAATTACCGCCATCTCCCTCAATCTCGACAAAGTTAACATCAAAGGGAAGTTCTTGCGCAATTATGCATAAAGACTTTATAACCCTCTCTATTCCTTTTGGGCCTAAAATTGTAATAGGCTCTGTTCTTCCTGAATTGCCAATGGATAGTAAAAGTCCCGGAATCCCGGCAACATGGTCACCATGAAAATGAGTTATGCATATAAGACCCTCATGGGATTTACATCCATCCCTTCTTTTTAACGGCAACCTGAGTTCCCTCACCACAGTCTATAAGTACGCTGTTTCCATTGTATCTGGCAAGCAGCGAGGTGAGGAACCTGTTAGGTAACGGCATCATCCCACCCGTACCTAATAAACATATATCCAGCATTAAATCTCCTTAATCTCAGTTAAATACGACGTACAAAGGTTGAATAAGCGCACAAAGCCTAATCTCACCCCTTGAATAACTATATAATATCAGATTGTATAGTGACATAGCAAGGCATCTTCCTTAGGTTTCATCATAAAAAGTTCGGACGATTCCGTCCTCCTTAAACCCAAGCTTTGTACAGGCTTATTGCAGCCTCATTTCTACTCTAACATCTAATAAAAATTTTGTTCTTTTATCTGATTTTTCCGTATTCAATAAGTCTATTAGCAAAGCTCTCAACTCCTCTTTTTCTGGCATCTGCTCTACTGCAACATTGCAGATTTCAGCCCTCATCAAGCACTCCCCAGTAGCCGCAATATCCTATTACTCTCCATTTTCAGATAGCACAGAAATAGTGTTTATCTTCACCTTCTACACATTCTCCTAAATGACATTTCTCGGACCAGGGCAGTGAAAATATTGATTTTTCAATCTCAGCTACCTCTTTACAATGCTCCGGCTTTTAACTCTTCTATATCAAACTACATCCATAGTTATTTGTTTAATTCCTGTTTCTTTTTCATTTCTTTCACGCTCAGCCTGAGAAAGCCTAAGATATACAGGTTCATGGCTTTCTGCTGTTTCATAACACCTCTATTATAATACATTTTTCCTAAAACTGCCACACTTCCTGCCTCTTTGTTTTGAAATATTGGCAGGCGAAGAAATGAGGGTTTACATAGCTCTTCTTCAATATTATGCTTGTATACAGGTACCCCGTCTCCAAGGAAAAACTACTTTTTCTCCTGCAAATTCATCGTTAAGCTCAGCTAAAGTTCCTCCACAGCCAAAGCTCTCTGTTCTTTTTAAAGCTCAGTAAACTCACCATCTTAAATGTATACAGTCCATTATAGACCTGTTCTCTTCTGCATCCATAATAGGGACAGATTATTCCGTCAAAAACTGTACATTGTAGGCAAGGGGCAGGCAAGAGTAGGTACAGGAATAATAGGCTTATTTAGATCTATAGGCGAGTCCTTTACAGTGGCAGAGCCATTCTAAGCCCTGTAAATGAACCTGAGTCCCGCAGCTATGGCAATGCGTCTATTTCCTTAAGGTCAAGCTCAGACATTTTAACTATTTCACTAAGCATGGGCATAAGAGTAGTAGAATGTGTCTTTTTATGCTCAACAGTATATTCAGCCACAAGAGTCTCGTCATCAACTATTGCAACTGATGCCACCAAGCCCTGAAGCTATCCATACCTAAAACTTTCATTCTTCTACCACTACCCTTCTATATTCAAAAGCCTTTTGCCAAATCTTTTTCTATTCTTTATGTGTACTGATTTTGGGTATGAGTTCTTCTATCCCTGAAGCCCATTCGATGAGGCAGACTCTGTCTCTGCAGAAAATAGTCCTCATAGCCTATTTCATCCATTTCCAGATATATCGCCCATACGGTATACATCAAAATGATAGAGAGGAAGCCTCCTCTCTGTATATTCCTGAACTATGGTAAAGTGGGACTGTCAATATTATCTCTTCTATCATAAGTCCCACAGCAAAAGCCTTTGGTAAATACGGTCTTACCAACTCCATGGTCGCCTTCAAGGCAGATAATTTCACCTTTATCTGCCTTTTCTCCAAGTTTCTTACCTATATTAAATGTCTCTTCCTCTGAATTACTCTCGTAAATGGTCATTTTTAACCCTTTGCCTGTTTAATGCTTAGAGATATCCTCTTCTTAGGAATATCTACTCCAATAACTTTTACATCAACTATGTCACCAACACTCACCACTTCAAGCGGGTGCTTTTACAAACTTCTTATCTGATAATTCGGATATGAACCAAGCCGTCCTGATGTACCCCGATGTCTACAAAAGCACCGAAATCAATGACATTGCGGACGGTTCCTTTCATAACCATACCCTCTTTAAGATCCTTCATATCCATAGACATCAGTTCCAAGGATAGGGGCAGGAAGGTCTGCTCTAGGGTCTCTTCCGGGCTTTTCAAGCTCACCCTTATAATATCCTTTAAGAGTAAGTTCACCCTACATCTACCTTTCGGCTGTTAAGTCAGGATGCTTCTTAATCTCGACGGTTATGCCCTTAATTCCGCCTCTAAGTGCAGAAAGATCATACCCAAGCGCAGAAAGGAGCTCTTCTGCTGCCTTATAGGACTCAGGATGTACACTGCTTTGAGTCAAGAGGATTGTCTCCATCCATTATCCTCATAAAGCCTGCACATTGTAAGAATGCCTTTGGTCCAAGCTTAGACACCTTCACAGTTCTTTTTCTATTCTTGAAACTACCGTTTTCTTCTCTGAAAGTTTACAATGTTTTGCTATAGTTCCATTGATTCCTGAAACATAGGAAGAAGCGGAGCTGAAGCTGTATTTAGGTCGACCCTCCCACCTTGTTTACACAGTCTTCTACCACTGCGCCAAGAGCTTCTTCAAGCTTCTTTTTATTCATATCATCGTTTGATACTGTCCAACACCCTATAGCCTTAGGCTCTCATCTTAACAAGCTCTGCAAGAGGGTCCTGCAGCCTTCTTGCTATGGAAGCCGCACTTCTCTACCCCACATCGAACTCCGGGAACTCCTCCGTAGCCAGCTTGCTGTGCTGAATAAACAGAAAGCTCCTGCTTCATTTACTATAACATAGGAAACAGGAAGATGAAGTCTTTAATCATATCTGAAATTATCTTTTCAGACTCTCTGGAGCAGTTCCATTGCCTACAGATATCAGTGAAATTCCATATTTTTAACCAGATCAGCCACTATCTTCTTGGTCTCAGCCACCTTGTTCTGAGGCTCTGTAGGGTAGACTACTGGTAGTATAAAGCACCTTACCGGTCTCATCTACTACAGCTAACTTACATCCTGTTCTAAATGCAGGATCCCAGCTCAGCACTCGATTTTTCCCTAGATTGGAGGCTGCATAAGAAGCTGGGTAAGGTTCTTTCCAAAACCTTGATAGCTCCGTCTTCAGCATTTTCTGTAAGCTCTGCTCTTATATCATTTTCAATTGATGGAGCTATAGTCTTGTATAAGAATCGACTACTGTCTCCTTTAAGACTTCTGTAGTATATTTATTATCTCTGATTATAACTTTTTCTACAAAGGTAGTCCATATTTCATCTACAGGAGCTCTGATTTTTACCAGTTAAATATCTTTCTGCTTCACCGCGATTAATCGTAAGTATTCTATATCCTGTTATCTTCTTTACAGGCTCACTAAAAGCTATAATAAGTCTCATAGACCGACTCGAGCTTCCTTATCTTTTGCCTCTGAAACTTCACATTTCCCTTTGTCAAAGGTTATATTTCTGATGTATTTTCTATAATCAGCATTGTCGAGATTTCTTCCGCTATAATGTCCATAGCCCCTTGATAGCGGACTCTAGCATCTATTATGCCCTTTTCTTCATTGATATAGGCAAAGTGCTCTTCTTCAAGCGGTTTATCTGTCTGCTGAAGGAAATGATGATGGCAAGCCCTGAAAGACCTGCTTCTTTTGCTATAGTTGCCCTAGTTCTTCTCTTTTGCTTGTACGGTCTGTACAAGTCTTCTACAGTAACCAAGGCTTCTGCTGCCTCTATAGCCTGTCTTAGCTCATCAGTAAGCTTTCCTGTTCTTCTATAAGACCTATAACCTGAGCTTTCTCTCTTCAAGATTATTCAGATATCTAGCCTCTCATCAAGATTACGGAGCACCCTCATCATTAAGTGCTCCATCTGTTCTTTTTCTGTATCTCGCAATAAAAGGAATGGTATTTCCCCTCTTCTATAAGCTTTTCTTTGCATTTACCTGTTCCGTCTTAATACCGAGTTCTTCCGCAATCTTTTTTGCTATGTCCATTGTCTTAACCCCTCAATATATCATAGTTGAACTTCTACAAAGATATCGTATATTGCTTTAATCGCAAGCTCAAAGTCTTCGTAGTCTACTCCGATTATGATATTAAGCTCACTGGAGCCCTGATCTATCATCCTTACATTGATGCGGGCATGTGCAAGGGCTGCAAATATTCTTCCCGCTGTACCCCTTACAGACTTCATCCTCCCACTACAGCAATGAGGGCGATGCCCGATTCAATTTCATGGAGTCAGGCTCTGCAAGCTTATGAATAGCAGATACTACAAGCTGTTCCTTAGGCTCAAAGCTTTCTCTCCACAAAAAGTGTCATCGTATCTATACCTGAGGCGCATATGCTCAAAAGAAATATCATTTTCTTCAATGCCTGAAGCACTTTTCCTGCAAAGCCAATCTCAACATTCATCATGTCTTTATCGATATTGATGGCGAAAATCCCTTTCTTCCTGCAATGCCACTGATGACTACTTTGACTTCTGTCCTGTACTTTCAACTATCCAGCTTCCCGGATCTTCAGGAGCATTGGTATTCTTGATATTTACAGGAATACCTGACTTTCTTAGGAAGATGGAATCCTCAGTGAAACACTGACGCTCCCCATATAGAAAGCTCACGAAGCTCTTTTATAGGTATAATGTCAATAGGTTTTTGGATCGTAAATAATTCTTGGGTCTGCAACAAGAAAGCCTGAAAACATCTGTCCAGTTCTCATATACATCAGCTTTTACGGCTCTTGCTACTATCGCACCTGTGATGTCGGATCCTCCTCTTGAAAATGTCTTTGATAGTTCCATCAGGCTAGGAGCCATAAACCCGGAATAACAGCATAATCAATCTTTTTTAAGTTTCTTTTGCAAGTACTTCTATTGTCTTTTCAGAGTCAAATACTCCATCCTTATCAAAGAAAAGAACAGTTGCAGCATCTACGAAAGCAAAAATCCAAATATTTTTGCCATAATACTTCATTTAAGATATTCGCCTCTTGAAGCCATAGTCCTTCCTGCTTTTTCTTTAAGGTTCTTCTCTCATAATAGCAAACTCTCATCAGAGAGAGAGCTCTATACCAAGTACCCTGCATAATCTCATTGTATCTTGACTTTAATATCTTCAAACTCTTCAGAAAGTCCTCTCCATTAGAAGCCTTTTCCTGACATCTGCAGTAAAGTCCGTCACCTGATATCTGTATTGAAATCTCTTTTCCAGTACAAGGTATGGCAGCTAACTGCCTCCTTCCTAGACTTGATTGTCTCCCAACCTTCTTAAACTGTTCTGCATTTGCAGCGAACTTCCACTCAAACTTTTACTCACCTTTTAACAGTTATTTTCTCTCAAATCCATCTAATAGACTTCGCGTTCTGTCAAAATAATATGTATACCATCTTTACTGTAACTCAATTGTCACTATTGCAAGATATCTACTAAAAATTTTACAGTATATTATTATTTTATACGCATCAAATCTCTGGTTAGCTCTTCGAATTCAGCCTCAGTTAAAGGTTCTGTAATGATGCAAATTCTCCCTACCCTGTCTGCTGCTACTTCTCTGCCCTCATATGCTTCTGCTTTGCTGCCTCTTTTTCACTCTCAGACACTCTACAAAGAACTTCTGCTTATACGTGAGTATCACCAAGACTAAGTTTCTTTCTTCATCCCAGTTTATATCAAGGTGTCTGTCCTTATTTCTAACTGCTTCCACCCACATCTGCAACCTCACAGCACTTGCAGTAGAGTTTGCCCTGCTCCCTGTCAGTAGAACATAACATCATCAAAGCCATCTTTCCTTTTATTAAAATGGCATTAAATACATCTTCCACTGTGAAGAGGCTGATTTCTGCTAGCACTAACAGGTTTCAACTCTTGCACACAACTCCGTCTTCTTTTCTTATCTCTGAGCTGGTAGGCGTCTAAAGTCTTGGCACGTACTCCATATCTTCCTTGGTTATTTCTCGATATGCCCTCTACTGGCAGTCTTCAAAAGTCAACCTGTTTTGCCACTAGCGAGAAGTAAGGGATGACCTATCTTCTACCGCTGTCGTATCCATCCACATCCGCAGCTGATTCCTCTCAGCATAGCCCATAGCCTGCGCCTCTTTTAAGACTGTATCATAGTCCAGACCTTCTTTATCCATCTTGGGTGAGAGATATAGTTGGTGGTTCCGTTAAGAATGCCTGAATCTCAATTATTTCCTCTGCCGTAAGAGAATAATTAAGGGTCTGATTACGGGATGCTCTCCTCCCACGCTGGCTTCAAATAAAGAAGTTGACATTTTCTCCTCTTTGCAAGCTTAATCTAAAGCCTGCACCATGCTCTTTGCCACAAGTTCCTTGTTTGAGTACACACATCTTTCCTGCTTCGATAGCCGACTGTACATGAAATCATAAGCAGGCTGAGTCCCTACCCATGGTCTCAACTACAACAGAAATCTCATCAGCTTTAAAGATATCGTTAAAAATCGTGTGTAGTAACTCTTCAGCAGGATCTCCAGAGCATATCCTCAAGATCACAGATTCTCAACCCTAATCTCTTCTCCTGCCTTTTTCGCTATACTTTTCGCTGTTTGTCTTAATAACCCTCAAAAACCCCGAGCCAACAGTTCCATATCCTATAGTCTACATTACCATTCTTCACCTCCCATTTATTCTCTTGCGAGTATTTTCATTCTTCTAATTCCGTCAATTGCTTCTTACGCTCGCCACCATATCAGTAACATCAGTCATCCGTTAAGAATCTGACCAAGCTCAGTGACCAAAGAAGCCAAGCCGTTAACTGGGTGTGCACGGTGGATGGTCAGTACTGTTTACCCCATAACGGCTACACTCCTAAGCACTTCTGAGAACGGTCCCTGTCTATCCTCCATTTCAAGTAAAAATGAGGATTGTCTTTCCTCTGCATCTTCATGAGTAGTTAATTTCATCTTGTACTTATAAAACGAACTTCAGCTTTATGCTCACGGCCTCTGATGCCTCACCTCACGGTCATTACCTTTTTGTCTCAAAGCAGCTTCTGCTTCAACCACCATGATAATAAAACTGCAGACAGCTCTTTCTGAAACTAAATAGAGTTTATCTTTTTCCCATTTTTCCACCATTATTGTAACTTTTTGTACCAAATATAATATGAGGTGTCATAAGACATTCATCCACAAATTATGTATGCCTAGCGGTCATTGTGTGTAACAGAAAGAATATTAACACAGACTAAGAATATTTGCAAGTGTCAAAAGCTAATAGTTTTTATGCTTTATTTTCCATTTACTGGCTAATTTGCCTGCAATTCATATTAACCTCTGATTATTGAAAATAGACGCAGCTATACAACAGAGTACTGTCAATCACCAGTGCAGGTTTCCTAAGTAAGTTGTTTATTTGAAATCTCTGAGATATTGAAGATATCTAATTTAGCCAGTACAGGAATATCTCCATACTGACTTATTATAGTTAATCTTCTTTTTAATGCTCTTCCATTTTAGATATGCATTGATAAAAGGATCAAAGTAGCCATCAAGAACCGCCTGTGCATTGCCGATTTCTACATTTGTCCTATGATCCTTGACCATTGTATATGGCTGAAGCACATAGGAACGAATCTGGCTGCCCAGGCAATGTCTTTTTGCTCTCCTCTTATACCTGCTTCCTTGCCTCCATTTTCCTGTTGCTTAAGCATATAAAGCTTTAGCCTTTAACATCGCATAGCCTTGGCTTTTGTTCTGGAACTGAGAACGCTCATTCTGACAGCTTACTACTATTCCCGATGGGAAATGTGTAATTCTAATCGCAGATGAAGTTTTGTTGATATGCTGTCCACCTGCACCGCTTGAGCGGAAGGTATCTATCCTTATATCATCATCTTTGATTTCGATATCTATATCATCTCTCAATATCCGGCATTACATCACAGGGATACAAAGGAGGTCTGCCTCTTTCCGCAGCATTGAAAGGTGAAATACGAACCAAAACGGTGCACTCCATGCTCCTCTTTAGGTAGCCATAGGCATTGGTTCCCGTAATTTCAATGGTACAGGACTTTACTCCGGCTTCTTCTCCTGCCAGATAGTCGATAACCTCTGTCTTAAATCCCTTTGCTTCTGCCCACCTTGTGTAGGCTCTCATAAGGATGCTTGTCCAGTCACGAGGCTTCCAGTACCGCCTGCACCGCATGTAAGGTAATAATAGCATTATCTTTATCATAAGGGCCGCTATAGCAGGGTTGAAATCCTAAGAGCATCAAACTCTGTCTTTAAACTCTCAAGTTCGTCACCTATTTCCGAAAATCATGGAGGCATCAGTTTTCTTCTTCAGCCATTTCAATAAGTGCACCTATATCATCAAAGAGCCCTGCAGCTCATCAAAGCCTTCTATATTGTTCTTAAGACCTGATATTTCAGCCATAGTAGCATTTGCCTTCTCGGCATCGTCCCAAAATCCGGTTCGGATATGAGTCTGTTTTAACTCTTCGAGCCTCATCTTCTGCTCGTTAAGTCGAAAGTGAATCCTCACTCTCGACTAATGGCTCTGCATAAGAGTTTAATGTAACTTTGAACTGGTCTAACTCTACCACTATCTCACCACCTTTTTGTTTTTATTCACAAGAAAGATTATAACATAGGGCAGTATGGGTTGGCAAGATGTAAAGTCATATCCTAATTATAAATCCTTAACTACGAGTATTTTTAGTTGTAAAAACTTCACCAGCTATCATATTACAACATAAGCCATAGTACAAAAGGTGAAGTACTTTAATGGTATATCAAAAGTTAAGCTCCGGATGCTGTAATGCATTTGCAACACAAATAAATTCATTACAACAAATATTATTATAAAAACCAAATAAATATATAAATTTCTTCTTTTTCAATTTTTAAGCTCCTTAATTATAACTTATAGCTGATGTTTTATTACTATGTTTTTCATTTTGCTTTGTATTTTTCGGCAGTTATGCGAATCCTTTTTATCATTTTAATAAACTCGCAAGTGTAAAGGAGCTTCTATGTCTGCTAATCGCTTCCTGCATCTGCAAGATGGTTTAACAGCTTTCATCATAGCTTTTATTTTCAATTTCGTCAGTGAGCTTTTCTCCTCAGTTCTATAGCACTCATAGTCCTTTCATCACTGCATAGCTCAACCTATTGTCAGACCTGCCTAGCCTGCTTACAATCATATCAAGCACAAAAACAGCCTCCTCTTTCTCCAGCTTCAGTCCTTCTATGACGAGACTCGAGCAGACTCCTTTTGCTAATAGTCTGCTCTTAGTAATCTTGTTTGCTAACACGCTGCATGTATAATGAGCGTCTATTTTACTATATTCATACATCCCTCATGCTCTTAATTATCTTGGCTACTATATACTCTCCGCTTAAGAACTCCTAGTTATATTAGTTCTTAAAAGCTGTTACCTACATTATACATGAGATAATGCACATACACAGCCCATATGTATTACTTATCTGTCATCATGGCTTATATTCTCTATATTTATTTTGTTTTGTGTACTTCACTACTTTGCTGTATTTTTCCATACTACCTCTTGCCTTTAACTATCGTATAAGTCCCTTACTTTTTACATAGTGGGACTCTTCCACCTTCCAAGGCCTGTAACATGTAAAATATTGGCTATAGTTATGGTCTGCTTGCATCCAATAGAGCTGAGTTAGCAGCGTATCTTATTTCATATCCCCTTGCACCGTTTACTCTGTTAAACCTTACTCTAAATCCTTTTACTCAGGATGACACCTGACACATTATTTATCTTGGCAGTCTCTTTAGCTCTTTATCATTCTTATCTTTTAAGGTAATTGATTATGCGCCATTCATGGCAGCATACTGATCTGTAGATGAACCTTTTATAGGCATAGAATATTGTGAGACTCAAATGCATTTTCTCCCAAGATTATATTTTGAGAGTAAAGCAGTAGCTTTAACCACAGGAAATGCATTCTTCTGATTTTCTCTCTACATCGTCACCTATATCTTCACCGTTTTTAAGCGGACTCAGCAAAAGCTCCATTCCCATTGCCCCTAGTTCCACTAGGTATAGAAATGGATTTTAGCCTATAACAATGCGAGAAAAGCAAAATCATCGATTTCACCGGGTCCCTCACCGATGAGACAGCTTTTTAATTCCTGATTCATAAAAAGGACTGGATGCCCATTTTCTTAACATTGGCAGGGAATCTTTATACTTTTTAGTGATGGAGTTTTTAAAAATGCGTAGGTATCAGATATAATTAACAGTGTCAAGAGACGATACACTCTATATTCTCCATATAGCTGAATGCTCTTCTTCCTATGGTGGTAACACCCTTTTGATTACTACTTTGTATATTCTATTTCTTTTGTTATTGAACCATTTGTTGTAATACACATTAGTATCATCTGTATCGTTCCACATATCACCCTTACCTGATATGGGTGATACACCTATTCAAGCGGGCTGTGACATATCACCTATATGTATTACTTCTCCTTCATCAATATCTGCCTTAACGTCCTGCTTATCAAAAGTAATGATAAGTAAAAATGCAAAGAGAAACCAATCTTTTTGTTGTTTTAAGATAATTGTCTTCCTCCAAATTTTCCCAATTTTTAAAAAGTATATCCTTCATTCTACCATCGTATGTATTCAAGTTTTAATTATAAGCAGGATTGGGGTCAAAACGCTAAAATAATATTAAATTGACAATAGTTCAGTAAACCGATATACTGTATCAAAGCGAGGATATACTTATGATTATTAATGAACTGCTTAAGAGATATTTCAAGATATCAATTAAGTAAAGACAGCGGAGTCGCAGACTACTATAACAGATATGCACTGGAAAGGCCCAAAGCTTGATAAATGTAACGTTGGTACCTTATATAAGATTGTAAAAGGCACTTGATGTTACAATTTATTTACTAGAAAATAATTATGTATATACTGAGGATTATATATTTTTCTTTTGAGACTTTTTAAAGAGCAATACTGCCATCAGGTAGAAAGACCATAGGTGATATTGATTTTATCATTGAAGCTCTGGAAACTGATAAAAATTCGTCAATTATATGATAAGCAGCAATATAGAAATCCTGTATCTCTTGGCTATGGTAGATTGTTTGTCGAGATTAGTGATATTCAATATGTACAAATTATAATGATATTCGGATTAAAACCGTTTGTTTGCATCAAGAACTATTTTATCTTTTGCTGCTTTAGGAACGAACATATAAAAAGATGCAATGAAAAAGGCTATTCCAGAGTTTTGCGATTTTAATATTGTAGAAAGCGAGATACGAAATGTGTGTTAATAAACCGTTTACTAAGGAAAATTTGAACATACTGTAAAAGAGTTAGAAAGGAATTTCGGAAAAGAATGGAGCCAAAATTCCTGCTGAAATTACTATAATTGGAGGAGCCTCCAATTCTTTTAAATATGGTTTTAGAAATGACTTATGACTATAGATGCTATTATTAGATCATCAAGTGTCTCATCAAGAAGCAATACACTGTTGGTGATAGGCTAAATCTCCTAGGGATGGATAAATACTGACTATTAATACTTCTTCATATACACCCAAATTAATAAATTTTCAAAATACTCTAAAAACTTTTTCAAATATATTACATATCAGAACTATTGCCTCAGAATATCTGGTCACCAATGAAGTTAAAACAGGAAGACAGTATAAAAATGATTTTTCAGATGTAATTGGTATCCTGATAGAGCAAGACAGACTTGGAGATACTTTAACTTTTGATAGAGTTAAAAATGCTATCACAGAAACTATATGACTCCTATGATGTTATACCTGAGACTTCCCGCTTGTTTATTGAATCTATTTTGAAAAGATGATTTAGCGTTTTTACGAACAATGTATACAAACTTGAATTTGAAAACAAGGATATCCTAATAGAATTTAATGATAATTATCCCGAAGTATTAAATGAAAATAATATCTGATATATTAAAAAGATTGCAGAGAACGAAAAGAAAAAGTAAAGGGCCCTCCATGTCACTTGCAACACTGAATGATACAAACCACGCTTTCAAAGCGCTGCTACCTGCTATTTGGCGAAGAGCCTTTTTATGATAAGGCATTATAAAAATGCCTAAAAATGCAGTCTTGGAAATGGTGATAAGATGGATCTGCATCTTTTACAGGTAAAAGTCACTGATATAAACAGTAATAATAGAAATCGCGGAAACCCACTACAGACTACAGATGTATACTAATTTAGAAAACTCAGGAGCTTTTCTTCTGCAATGAGCTTTCAGAATACATAGATAAAATCCTGACACTGTCATTATTTTGCTGAAGCAGAGGTTGATAAAAGAACAAAGCTATATAAGGCTGTAAATAAACAAGGCCTTTTCAGTGGAATTTGAGTACAGAAAGAGTCGGACTTGGTTAATGTCATTATCAAAAATTTGCTGCTGATAAAATCAGAAATTTCTTCTGACCTTGCAAAATACTTTTGTTACCCGCATAGGGACTTCAATGGATGAGCTTTTTCAGTGGGGGCAGACAAGCTGATTTCTTATGTGTATGAGAAAAGAACTGTAACAAAGGAGACATAGATAATGTCTGTGCAGACAGACTCTGACAAGATATTCAGTACTAATGGACTATATAGGTAGAAGGATCGGAGAAATACACTGCATATACCTTGATTTAATAGGCCTTGCGGAATCACCCGTCAAGATCTTGTCTAATTAACAATCATTTACAGAGCTTTTACAACGTAAAGAATCTGGCGACAGAGGAAATCCGGTGAAATAGCCTCCCTCCTCAAGCTCCTCCTTTTTGTAAAAATACATAGCTCAGGCAAATAACTTTTTCCTTTGAAAACTAAAAGGATGCCCTTGAATATCATCTTTGCTGATCATGCTATCAAAAGACCGGGAGAGATGAATAATACATCGCTGTCGAGAAACATGATAGCTAAGTTCTCTGCTTAGCATCTCTCGATTGAGACAATTTCCGCAATTATTATACATAAATAATCCAAAATAACGCACTCTCTCAAAAATTGTGGCCAAGAGCCACCGCAAGAACTACTCCATGTATAAAGAGGTGAGGATAAAGGTAAAATCTTCCTTTTTCCTATCTTCTTCTTTCCAATCAGATGATAATAAGTATATCCTAAGACCATCTGCTTTAGGTTATTAGTCGAAAATATAGTGGAGCAGTTATATTTCCTTGTTCCTGTGAATGTAAACCACTGCACTGATGACATAAAGAATATGGGCAGTAAACCTAAGACTGCATCTGCATCTGAGTATAAAGCAAGAAAAATATAGCCGATAAACAAAATACAAAAGGTATATATTTTAGTACAAGCTTTCCAAGGTTTTTGCTTAATCAAAACACAGGAGACATTGCAAATATGAACAAGAGTAGGGCTCCAAACCTAAGTGCCACTCTCCTTGAGTCCCTCCGAATATATTCAACACTATTTCAATAAGGTTTCCCTGTCTGCGAGAGCCGAAGTTGCCTAGTCTGGTAAAGAGTGCATACACCCCATAAAAACCGCCTGAAACACACACATGTAGTGCAATATTTCTTCTTGTTTCTCTGTCAAATTCTCCATGTACTAATCTTCCTTCACACGTGCTCCGCCCTTTACGGGATAAGCACTTTTCAAAAATTATAGTGGTCCCTTGTTAGCAGGATTGTTTACCGTATTCTTCGTCAAACTTTGCTAAGCTCCAGGTCTCCACATAAATGCCTAAATGAGCCTCTCGCCAGAGGACAGGGCATCAAAAATGATACCATCTATCCTATACTCCTGATTAGGTTCCAAAAGTGGTCACTGCCCTTTTCCATCTCTGGTAACCATAGATATTTTCCAAAAGCCCGCTCCTGTGATAAGTGCCTCAGATACAGCAAAACAGGTAAAAGCAGTCCGGTATGTGTCCTAAAACCGTTATAAGCTGCTTCTATAGCATCACTTTTATCTGAGTACCTGTGTAGCTTATCTTGGTATGGCAAAATTCAAATATCTTGTCGAAAAGCTTCTCAGTTCAGATGCGCTTATTAGTAATCTCAGCCAGTGTTTCTTTCACATATTTTGCCACTTCTATGGCATCACTTTTAGATGACTTTTTAACTGTTACCTTTACAGACTTTTGCAGGTCTTGTACCGGCCTTATCCTCAGAACGGTGGGATTGCACCTTATACATCCTTCTTTTCTGTTTACTTCGAGCTTCATCCACCAAAAGTGCAGTCCCGCCTCGGCTGATTGTCCGTAACACTTACTCCCTCTGCTTATGAAAAAGGGCTGCCCTATGTATGGATTTAAATCACTGGCCTTTAATTACAGGGCCTAGTGTCTTTACCACCAACGTAAGCTTTAATCTCCTTCTATTTTCTTTACCAAAGCCCTGATAGAGACAGTATATTTCCCTGATTTTTGCAAGCCCTTATGTCATAAACTTCTTGCCATAGATAAGCTTTAATCCCTGTCTTATCTGAGTACGAACCTATCCGCCGGAAGTAGTGTGGTTCCAAGTTCTGCCGTCAATTTTACTACATCAAGCACATATAGATGAGTTACTTCTTCTGCTTTGTTTCCTGCAATATCAGTTGCAGTCAAAAGTTATCTTATATACCTGCATCACCCCTTATACTCGGATAAGCCACTCTCCTTTACTGTGTCTTTGTGGCATCCTCTATCTTCTCAATAAAGTCTTCTTTTATGCATACCTCTAGCAGCGATAACTACTTCCTTTTGCAAATGATGACTGGGCTTTCAGTATCAGCTACTGTTAACAAGCAGCATTTATTGCCGTTTACAAACTGCACAGGATATTCACCAGGTTTATCAAGTGGTATATCATGCGGAGTTACCATCTGCAGTGATAAGAGGTATATGGTGGCTTAGCAAAACTCATAGATTGAGTTTTTATAAAGTCTGTCTGCTAGGTCAGGTGTGCCCGCCTCAACAGTCAGGGGCAGACTTAAGCGGTGCAGTTATAAACACTGACAATCCAGTAAAACAAGGAGTAGTCCCAGAGCTCACTCCGAAATTATCAGGTTTTTCTTTTTAATTTACTCATAGCCTTAGCCGATTACATCTGACATACTGTACTTTCCTGCGCTTTTACCCTTTAGGAACTTTGCTGCACTCACTGTAGCACTTTAGCAAATATAAGCCTGGAATCGCAGTAGCTTAATCTCACAACTTCATCTCAGTTCCACAAACATAACTTCGTGTTCTCTACTATGGTCCCTCTTACTGCTGAGATACCGATTTCATTTCTTTCTCTTCTTCCTACTTTAGTTCTGTCAGATTATAAGAAATATCATCAAGCTCATCCTTCATCACATCAGCAAGTGCAGGGCCGTACCGCTTAGTCATCAAGCTCTGATTATGATGCTTTTCAACTATCTCATATCAAAACCGTTTTCCATATAGTGTCCTAACACTTTTAGAAGTTTAAGCAGTTTACCATGACATATTAGCTGATACAGACAGCTGGCTCAGTGGCAAGATTTTCCAACTGTCAAGCTGAGCCTCAGAAGTCCTAGAACAAAGCACCAGCGGTCTATGGGTCTTTTTCACAGCCAACTAAGTAAGCTATCGATACTGGATGCGGTAGAAAAATCTATAATTACATCTACAGTTTCTTTTAATTCATCAAAGCTCTTGTATACAGGATGGTCTTCTTAGCCTCACAGAAAGGCTCAATTCCTGCCACCACCTTCATCTCTTCATCTTCGTAATCAAGCCCAGAGCATACTGCCCATCCTTCCATTGCAGCCATCTATAATCTCAACCATATCATTATCTCCTTTTTCTCTATACTCTATGGATACCACCTTATCTCTTTTGCAAAATATAAAAGCTTAGCTCCATTACACCTTTTTATAGATATACTCACTTAATCTAGTTCCGTAGACCTCTTCAACATCTTTTCTGCTTTTTCCTATGTATATACCTTCTGCTGTCTGAACGCTGTCATCTGTCAAAAGAACTGACACTTAAAGCTTTATATGGTCCCTTTTTACTCTCAGCGTGAACAGTAAGTGTGAAACCGCTGTAGTATACACCTTATCCTCTCCCGCATAGCACAGCTCGGTGCCTCAAGGTATCAGACTTTGCGTCAAGCTTATTTATACTGTCTGTTGGATCTTCTCTATGACAAATTCGGTATCATCTGCAATAAATACATAACCTTTGTCTTTAACCTTCTCAACCAGAAATTGATATTATTCACAAAGTTTACCATCCTCTGGCTTACATCCTGTAAACAAAGCTAATCTCCAATACATAGAAAAGAGCATAATCATACTTTTTTGTTTTTGAATTTTGGCATATTTTTCCTTTCATCACCAGCTTCCTGACGCACTTCACCTGTAAACAGTGCTTCCTTACACTTCATCATATTCTACCCAGTAATCTTGCTCATCGTCAACTCCATACGCTCTTGCCTTTTCTTACCCCTCAGGAGTGATAACAAAATATCTTTATCTAATAAAATCTGGTGCTTCTTATAACTCTCCACAAAGCCATGCTCAGGCAGTTTCTCTAGTAGTTAAATAATTCTTTTACTATTTTGCGGCGGATAGCCTGCCCATCACTCCCCATAGAGGCTCCCCTATCATCATGAACAAAGCCTGCTATATCCTTTAATTCCTCCGAATATTCTCCTCAGAAAGGCTTTGTAATATTCACTCCAGTACCTACAACTGCATAAGAAAGTCTGCCATTTTCCACATCTGTAGCTGCCTCTGTAAGTATACCGCAGATTTTTCTGCCATCAAGGTAGACATCATTCACCCACTTTATGCATGTGTCTCTTCCTGTCACCTCTTTTACCGCCTCTACCACAGAACTGCGGCTGTGTATGGGGCATTGCCTCTCATAGTCCATATCAGGACGAAGTAATATCTTAAATAAATCCACATTTTTGGGGAAAAGAAATTCCTGCTAGCCTTCCTCTGCCCTCTGTCTGCCTTTTTAGCTCAGAGACCCTGCCCTCATGTGCACTTCCGCACTGCCATATCCTAGGAGGCGTTGGTTGATCATGACCTCATCACCTTTCAGCTTCAATCCTAATCTTCCCTATAGCCATGTTTTCCTTACCAGTGGCTCCTCCATAAGCACTCTCAGTAAACACACATCAGAGCTTTCAATAACTCCATAGCCCCTGTTACTCACCGGCTAATATCATACCCCTTTTCCTTAGGGTACTCTAATATAGCTTCACACCGCAGCCTCTGCTAATACCTGGCAGCCATCTCTCTCCGGAAACAGCCTTCCCCTTACTCTTATAAGCAGTTCCAGAACCCTATCCTCAGTCCTCATACAGCACCCTCCATAGATAATAATAAGCAAGCCCCGTTTGTAAGTGTGTCGGAGAAGCGATACGTCCCCTCAGCTCTGAGCTCGACACCTGCTACGGGTGCAAACGTCACTAGCTTATCTGCACAAACACAGGCGTCACTGGCATGCACATCGGGTAGGAGGTAGATAATTAGTTTTATCCACCGAGCCTCCCTACCACCGTGCGTACCGTTCGGTGCGCAGTTCTTTAGTTTTCACATATTTTCATGCATAGTACTCTGTGAATGTCGGATAGTCGAGTTCACGGAGTTTCTTATTGTTAAATGCAGTCTGTAATACAAGTATCCACCACAATACCAGTTTCCATTTTCGCATGTTGCGCATTATCCACGCTTTCTCTTCATCCACACACTAACTTCCTTTTAGTTCTTTGAATTTAGTCTTTACTTTCTTCCATTGTTTCCAGTAGATTGTCCTTATTTTATGTCTCAGCCATTCGGTCAATTCTAGAAGGATACCTCTATATATCTGCAAGCCCAGTAATTGACAAATCCACGTATATAAAAGCGTAAGTTTCATTGCCTCATGAATTACTCCATCCGTTACTTCTTTTTGTCAGTTCCTTATTCTGTCTTTCATCTTAGCTACTGACTTTGGGTGTATCCTCAGTCTGCATTCCCCTTGTGCCTATAAAAGCTGTACCCTGAGTATTTTGATTCTTGCTGATATGTCCACGTGAGTTTTCTCCTGTTTACTTAAGAAACAGTTTACCTTCTATATATGGCGTGATATTGCGTAAGGTTCTCTGCACTCTTTCTGCTTCCTACAAAATATCATGCAGATCATCTGCATATCTGACGTATCTGTGTCCTCTTCGCACCAATTCCATATCTAGCTCATTTAGCATTATGTTGCTCAGCAACGGGCTAAGTGGACCACCCTTGCGGTACTCCCTACCTCGAGTTCTTTCAAATACTCCTCTGCTTATCACTCCTGCATTGAGATACCCAGAATAAGAGATATAACCCTTCCGTCTCTGATGGTTCGTGATAGTACTTCACTCAGCTTACTTTGGCATACTGTATCAAGAACTTCTCCATCATATCACCACATATACATATCCATCATTTACGTTTGTCTGACACCTCTTTAGTGCATCGTTGCCTTCTGTTTGGACGAAATCCGTAGCTGTCTTCTCGAAACTGTTTCTCTCGTAAATAGGAGTTACTTTCTGTGCGATTGCCTGCTGAAAAACTCTGTCAACAACCGTTTGCACTCCCAGATTTTCTAAACTCACCCTTTGTTTCTTTCGGTATCTACCCTCGGACAGGATTGGGTTTATATTTCCCTTCCATCAACTGCTATTTTCAGTCGCTTTCCGTTGTTTCTGGAAACGCTAGAAGTTCATCTACGTTCATCCCATCCACTCCGCCTGCTCCTTTATTAGATTTTACCTTTTTGTACGCTGTGTTAGGTTATCGTTTGATAAAATCTCTTCCATCAGTTCGTCCGTCCGAAAATCTGTGATGGTGTCGCTTCTTTTCAGTAATCCTCTGATGGTCGACGCTCTGCATACTCTTTCTGTTCCGCGAATACCATTTGCAGATAGTCCTCTATAGAAGTTGTCTGTCCTTAACTCCATCATTGGTTACATTCATTTACTAACACCTCCTAAAGTTCAGTCCTTCCCATTATGTTTTGCAACCGTAATGGTACTACATGACTTTTGCTGACTTCTTGCCATTCGTTGTTACTATGGCTTTACTCTATTTCCACACTGGCAAGACGCTCCCTGCACCACACTTTCTTTCTCCCCACCTATCTCGCCACATTTACCATAGCTAATTCGAGTAGTTATTGGACTTCCAGTTTGTGCAGCAACCTTATCCTTAGCCATAGCCTGATGTATTTCTATTCGTCAGACCGAGATTTGCCATCCGACTCCTGCAGATTCCACCTCACGATGGACGCCTTGTCTTCGGCTATATCCTTCCCACTACTAGGGCGGATTAGGGACTTTGCCCTTTAGAAACGTGCGCCGCAAAACTGCTGAGAAGAAGGAAAGCTTGCGCATGCCCGCAAACCTTTTCCAATATCTTCTATCCATTTTACAACAATTCTTCTTTACACCCATCTCTCCCGTTCTCACCATTGATGTTCCACTCCATGAGTATAACCATCCAAAGAACCGGTTACAATCTCATTTTGCCATTACATCAGGTATGCTGTCTTTATTTTTCTGCATAGAGCTTCAAGCCTCTCATTGCCACTAGCATACGCAGTAATCTTGTCCATCACCGAAGCCTGCTTCCCTTACGCATAGTCTGAATCTTGCTTATAAAACTCTTCACAAAGCCATCCTCAATAAGCTCGGGAGTAGCTCTCTGTCAGGAACTACAGTTATCCCATTCTCTGACTGAGTCTCAAATCCTCAACCTGTACAGCCTCATAGAGAAGGTCATCCACACATAGCTCTTCATCTATTCCCGCTCTTACAGTAAGTACAGTCTTGCCTCGTCTCCTTAGCTCAGCTGTCTCCTTGTAACACCATCTACATTAGCAAGCCCCTTCTTGGAGCAGTAGAGTCTGCTTCCAAATCTCTGCCGAGGAGTTCTAAGCTGTGGCTTAGCGAGTATACAACGCTGAATTTGCTTACACTTATCAGCATTGTTATATCTTTATCATTCAATCCCTTCCTTTATGATGTCCATATACATTTCAGGGAAGAACATTCTTTTACCTGTTGCAGTTCACTTACACATATTGCCTTCGCTGACGATTCTTATCATTTGCCTCATTTCTGCCTGCACGTCCAAGCACGACTATTTCAAGCACGCCTTTTCCATATTGTCTCAAGCCTCTTTATCAATATGACGCTTTTCATCCACCCATAGGGAAGTCACACACGATGTATGCTTATGCAAGCGACAGTCTTGTCTCATTAAACTAACAAGGTTCGCATATATCCTCCGGTCTATGTAAAAGGAACTCATGAGGGGCGCAGCCTTGCTTATCTCTACAGGGCTGTATATAAAGAGTAAGCAAGCGTTTATCTTGTCCTGCTCCATCTCCTTTGCTCCAGAAACGGTTACGGCAGCGTCTTACACTACCAGTTACTCATCTCATCTACAAAGTTAAGAAGCGCCTTGACGTCTCGAAGTATACGATAGTTACTGCGGTTATCCTCTACAGCCTTGATAGTGGAGTTAAAGCTGAGAGTGAGCCACTCGTCCATAACCGCGCTTTGTCGTACTCAAAGCTTATATTTGGTCAGCATCAACTCATCTATATTTCAAAGCAGAGCACAAAGAAAGCATAGGTATTCCAAAGTGTGCTCATCGACTTGCTCTGTCCCTCAGTGCCAAGCTTTATTCGAAGGCAGCTTTGGACAGCTATGGGAGCACTGTTGTAGCATAAAATGCAGCGGATTGCATCTGCCATCTGATAAGCTTTGCCAGTGCATCAAAAAGGATCTACTGCATTTCCCTTTGATTTACCCATCTTCTGTCCGTTTTCATCAAGAACGTGTCCAAGCACGATGACATTCCTTGTAAGGGCTTCTATTGAAAAGAAGCGTGGACTCAGCAAAGTAGTAGAATCCACCTCTGGTCTGGTCCCATGCCTTGAAATGAAGTCTGCCGGGAACTGCTTCTTAAAGAGTCTCCACATTTTCAAACGGATAGTGATACTGCGCAAGAGCCTCGCTCCTGAATCAAACCAGCAGTCAATAACCTCAGGCACTCTATGCATTTCCTTACCACAGTCAGGACACTTAATGAGTTTACCTGTCAATAAATGGGCGGTGAAAGCTCAACATCATCAGGGCAGTTGCACACTCTCCTTTAGCTCTGCCTTGCTTCCGATAACGTGAGACCTTACCACACTCACAGAGTCCCATGCAGGAAGAGGGAGTACTAGCATCTCATTTCTGAAAGTCCCCCAGTCCCTGCTTACGTTCTGAGGCCAATCGCCAAATCTTCCCTGCCTATACTTTCTGGTATCCAGTTTATCTTAGCATTGTTTTTAAGCACATCTCTTACTGCAGTCATCTTGATAAACCATGTCTCTTTTTGCATAGTGACATAGGAGGACTGCCTGATCTCCAGCAGTGAGGTGATATTCGCGACCAAACTGACGCCATCAAAAGCAGCTTTTCTGTCTTCTAGCCCTGGAAGCACTAGAGGATCCATGCAGCTTTTGATAAATAACTTACCTGCAAAAGGTATCCTCCAGTAAGCTCACCTGTTCATTTCCGACTGTACAAATGGAAGGTCATACTTTCTTCCGATTGTCTGGTACGTCTCACCAAAGGCAGGAGCACATGAACTATACCTGTACCATCTGACGCCGACATAGTCATCCACTTAACTGCGTAGTGGCCCTTTTGTTCTGCTCTTTGGCCGCCCTCACCCGCACAGGCAAAAAGCGCTCATACTCACGTTTTTCAAGCTGTCTGAACCTTGTAGCTCTCAAAGGGATTTCGCAGGGCCTTTGGTTTCTTTTCGAGACGCAAGTGGACCAAAGAATCTTGTCTAAAAGTGCTTCTGCCATATAATAGCAGGTATATCCGTCTGCTGCCTTAACCTTTGCATAGCTCTCCTCGGATTCACACAAAAGAGCTACGTTGGATGGAAGTGTCCAAGGTGTGGTTGTCCATCGAAAGTATGCATCCTCACCCACCGCCTGCCGATTCCAACTACCGCAGAGACGCTCTTTTACATTGCTATAGCCTCTGCAACCGCATTGAGAAGAAAGGAGGTGCGCAGCGAGGGGCAATAAGGCACTGTTTATGGCCTTTATGCTAAAAGTCCCTTTTCTCATATCTCTAACGCTCACTACTGATTCAGTGGAAATCATCGTGATAGGTAACATGAGGTTGTCCATATCTGCCCAGAAACCTACCGTTTCCTGAGAAGTCTTCCCACATTCTTAGATTTCCATACAGATTCACCCATACTCTCAATGAAAGGCTCGCACACTGTACTCTCTATCTGCTCTTTGCCATTTTGGGCGCAGCTTTTCTCCTCTATCTCTACAGGAAGTCCGCCGGGTATCAGCCTGCTTTTTCTCGGGCACCTCTATGGCCCTTCGTAGTCTTTATGGCGTGGAATCACATCATAGTACTCTGGTTTCGCTGATGTCGCCATATGTGTCGATACGCCGTTAGGCGCATGACCATCAAAGAGACATATAGGCAGGGAGCATCCTTCTACTCTATGCGATTTTCAAAATCTTGTTATCATTCCAAAATTTGCAGCGCAGCTGCTACGGTCACCACAAAGTTCATATCGGTTTTGACTTCTCTGTACACCATAGTTCCTCTTTCCATCAAAAATGTAGGGCAAAAGAACTGCCCCACCATCGTCAGTCCATATTTCGCTTTTGTCAATCTTTACGGAATCAACAACCTTTTCTCATTTTATTTTCATTTTATTAGATATTATCCTACTTCACTAACTTAGACGCTATCTCAGCATTAGCTTTGCCTCTGCCTGAGTTCAACTGACTCCGACTTTTATCCTTGCTGAATAGCATGTTGCTTACGACATCTGTTGAACTTGCATTTATCATCTATAATACCTAGAGCTTTTAAGCGAGGGCCGATACTCTCTTGATGTCATACCTACAGAAACCGTAAAACTAACATGCTCATATATGCCACGCTTGGTTTAGGGTCTTCCTCCTGTAACTCATAGCTTTTGGCTGATTTAGCCTTTAGTTACCTTTTTATTTTTGGTGTCGGACTTGGACTTTCGTCTCGTGTTACTGTTTTGGGGTATCAGGTTTCTGGCCTCACTAGCTGTGCAGTTTTCCAGCTCGTGGCAGTTCCTAAGCTTTGTTGTTCCTTCCCTAGGAGAGGCTCTGCTTTAACATTTCCGGTTTCGGCACTGCTGGCACTATCTCCATGTGATTCAGCTTCCTTCTTTGGTCTGTATTTCCTTCATCCGAGAGCTCTGCTCGGTTTCTCCACCTCTTCGCACATGGTGTATTGCTTTATTGCTGGAAGACGCATTGACACTTGTCTTCTGTCTTAGATGTACTGCTCCTTCAGCGTGAGCATGATCCCACCTTTGATATCAGAGAGATTAGGCATCTTATCCTTTCAGAGAATTAAGCTCCTTCTCCACAGATAACTGCTTGCCGTCATCATACCAAGCTCTCAGCGCTGCGCCATTTGATTTCATCATCACTCGGGAAGCGCATATGAGCTTCTGTACATACATAAAGGCACAATAGCAAACGCAGTAAAATAGCACTCGACCCCTATTCCTCTTAGCATATATTTTAACTGCACCTATGCTTCCTCCGGCTACTTACCAGTAGTAATCCAAGCATCAGCCGTGACTTCACCCTGTCCCATACCCAATGGTCCTTGGACACTCATCCATTGCATTTGCTCTCGAGGGCATTTTTACTATCTTACTCACTGGTGGATGATGTCCTCAGCATGTCTCAGGACTAAGGTCAATTCATCACTAATCTTCTTAGTAATCTCAGGAAACCTCTGCATCCTTATGTCCTCTCATCACGACTGTCAAAGATATCCATTTATATCAGACTGAATGTCCTCACTCTTTCTTCATCTCTACCAGATTCTTAGCCTGAGCAGGAGATCTCCAGCAGGCTTTATGGCTGCCTCTTTGCCTGTTCAATCACCTGGTAGGCACTACAGAGACTCTCCTGCTGCTGCACAGTGAGCTCCCAGGCTTCGCCAGCACAGTCTGCGCTCTTTGGCTGCCAATCATCTTATCATCAAGCATCGCTAGTTAGGTGCTTTTCAATCCGTCTCCTTCTCTCCTCAGCTTCCTGTGTCTTAAGCCGTCAATCTGAAGTGGAGAGAGTCATAAAAGGTAATCACTCTTTTCATATAAGCATACTCAGCAAAAGGAACATCACTTCCTTATGGTTTCCGTGCTCGATCTTTCTCCACTGGACTGTCCACTCCCATCAGTGATTGCAAGCATCTTATCATTGGCAATCTCAACGGACATCATGCAGCAAAACCGCCAAAGCTTTGTCCTCAGAAAGTATTGAAACGACTGTCTCAGAAAGCTCAACGCGCGTCATCACCTTTGTCACGCATCTGTCTTCTACTAGCGCCCCTCCCGCGTATCTCTTCCCGCAATCTTTCTCTTCTCGTGATTGTCAACACGTCGGCCTTTTCTTTTATATAAAGAAACCGGCGCAATGCAGGCCTACTCCAATTATAAGGCATATTATTACTATAATATCCATATTAATTCCCTCACTTATACTTGATGTCTATTGTCCTTCGAAGTTTCCATCATCTTGTCCCATAACTCTCGTGAAAGATATTCATCATACATCTTCAGCGCTATCTTCTCTCTCTTATCCCTTGTCGCATCGAAGTATTCATGATTACCCTTTTCTCTGGGACTCAAAGCCATAGTCTAAGTGCTCGCATTATCGGCCTATTGGTTCTTGTAGAGCTGTCTCTGTCAGCCCTGAGCATTCACCTCATGGGTTAAAACCTTTGTTTCCTGGGTATCCTGTTCTCCTCTGCAGTCCTGTGTATCGAGTACCTCCATGACTGCGGTTGGGCATCAAGATAATTATCAATATTTTGAATGTAAGCATAAGCATGCTACACCTCGCTATCTCTAGTACATATGCCTTGCTAAGTACACGTCAAGCCCCATCTGACAAAATCTCAACGCTCCCACAATCTCCCTCACGCAAAGGGGTGGCATATCTACGTCAACCACTTGCTCCAGGATATACGCTCAAGTTTGCGTACTTCTCCACCACCGCATCACATGTGTTAGATTTCTTCCTGCATCTGACAGCAAAGAACTCTTCCCCTGCGATTTGTCACAATATCCTCGCTGTCCTTTTATATTCCATTGCGACATTTAAATGACTGGTAGCTTTGTCAGGAGGGAGGCTTGCCATCACTTTGAAGCTTTTCTCCTATATGAATCAATTGACTCCCATTTGATACGTCCATTCTCCGGACTGTTTACGATTTTATTTTGCAAGGTCTAGATCCAACCAGCAAAAGTCAGATCCACACACACTTCCATGTTGGTCTTTAGTCCCATTTCAGAAACCTCAGCATTTTAATACCAGTTAATCAACCTGACCTATCCGTTCACTCCATTTACGCAGCCCTAACGCATAGTTTACTGCAGACATCTCGCTGGCGGATGCACTACGCTTTATGTATACGGCGTCAGCCATCACGTAGCCACCGGAATTCACGCGGTGGTGTTCTCTAGGAACTTTAGCCACAGTAGTGCCGCCGGACTTAAGTATTCCCTTGCCATCTCACTTTGAATTACCGCGCTTAAGTGCAGACACCCACTTCCGGTTACTATCTCAACGCCTTTCGGCAGTTCCACCTATGACATCCTCTCCGTGCGCGTAATCACTCAGTCCGATACGCAGCATTGCCCTTCAATTCCTTACGGCTGCCATCATGGGTGGTTATCGCCTGCAGGTAAGTTCCATGCCTTCTTTACCGAAGATGTATGGATTACCTTGGCTCCTTTCTCGTTATCGATGTAGCGTAAAAGTCCGGAAAATATTGCGTGAGTAAGGTGGAAGCCCATCACTCAGATACAGGTTAGCCTCTCCGCCATATTTGACGCAATGCTCGCTGAGAGCGGCTGAATAAAGCGCCCTCTCAACAACACTGTCGTGCCTTCATCTGCGTGCGATAAGCTCTTGGCATAGCTACCTCTACCTGCGCACTTGCACAATAACCGGGTCAAAGAAGTCTCACAGAGCCATCCTCTTTTCCTTAGAGCTTTGGCCTACTGTAAGTCAGCATTGAGTTTAGACAGCCGTCCACACCAATGCCTGCCCATGGGTCTTTACTCTCTTCATACAGCATAATCTGTACAGTACTGCTTGTTGTTCATATAGCTGTCTCACCGCAGATTCAGTTCTACGTGACTCCGTTAAACCCAAGGGTCCTTTAACCGATCCTCCTTATGCATGGCTAATCCTACCTACCTGTTGAAGGTGGTATAAACCCTGCATACAGCCTTTCATTCCGTCATCACGAGATGTCGACTGCTGCCATCTTCTCAGCCCTCAGGATATACAGCCCTCGGTATTTGTCTTTAATATAAACGGCTCCTTAGCCTCCCGTACCGCCTTTGAAAAATTCTTTATAGTCCATCTCAATGCTGTGAGAACCAAGATAACGCTAATTCATCAAAGATTTAAGCGCGCGCTCCACCGCGTCGCGGAAAATGCTTGACATATACCGGCATCCCCACAAGCATCTGAAAAAGCTGTTCTTATAAACCATATGGCCCTACCCCTGTAATATCTCCGTGCCATCCATCTATAATCCTACAGTATATGGAGCCATCTCTGGCATACTAAAGGATATTTTGTGAATGCAAACTCGCCACATTGCTCTTGTAAAATATCCATATAATCGCCAAGCTATCCTTAAGCTTGGTAAGGCCTATAGTATGCTAGCTGAGATACTGACCAGATACGGTGCCTGAAAGCTTACCTAACCTTTCTTTTTAGGTAAGCTCCCTCCTTAGTAACAAGGGCGATAACCTTCTGTTCCTTCTCGACTAGCCCTCTTCATTGCAGTCGCCAGGAGATTCTGGCTCCTTCCTCCACAGCCCTCACGGGTCGCACACAGCTTTGATATTCCAAGCTTGCCGCCTGAGTGTCGGTGCAGCCAAAGTCTTCACTTCTGTTCAAGGTAGTCATCCAAGTGACATAACTCCTGACATCGCTCACCTGACCTCAAGCAGTCTCAGCTGCTCCTCGACAGATATGCCAAGCTCCTCAGCCATCTCCTCATCGGTAGCCATTCTGCCGCATTCTCTTCAATGGCACGCCTCAGCGGCAACTTCTTCCCAGCGCTGACTGTGGGTAGTTCTGACCAGTCCATTCTTCCTGGTCTGAGTCAGCACCCTTAATTTCAGGCTGGCATATGTCGCAAATTTGACTCTCTTTACGTCACAACTATCTATTGCATCTATAAGCCCAAAAACGCCATACCTCACCAAGTCATCACGCCTACATATATGGCCGCGATATAGACGCACGCTGCTATAATCTTTAACTCCAGTTTGCATATTCAACAATAAGTTTTTCCCTTTATTTCCTGGGTCGGTTTTTGTAAGCATATTGTCTCCCATGCTTCATCCTACACTTTTCACTCTGCCAGACAACTCTCTCTCTACTCATATGCTTATTTTAGTCTCGGCAATGATTACCTTCGTCTCTCGTTATCAGCCTCTTTCTTTATTTCTCTTCCGTCTCAGCTATGCTCTTTGGCATTTGCATTTAGCATTTGCGTTTTGTCATTCTCCATATTAATTATCTTAATAAGAGTTTCCTCTCTTTGACAAGACTTCCGATGATCAAAAATGCCATAGAAGCACAGCCATAATATCTCAAGACCATGCGCGGGTTTCCGTATCTGTTATACATACATGGCAACATCGTACTGGCACTGCATGACAGTCACTAATTGTAGCAGGTGGAATATCTGTACAACATACTCCTTTAGCGCTCTTTACCCACGGCTTTTGCTCAAAGTGCTCCATGGATGAGTAAAACTCAATGGATCCTACCTGTAATTCAAACGGTGGTCAGAAGCAACAATAGGTATTCCAGTTGGCTTTTGGCTTAGTTCCTTTAACTGCCTCAACATTTCTGCCCTCCTGCTGCTTATCCGTTTGAGTTCTGAAAAGCCAAACATCTGAGGCTAATTCCACCACCCGTTTTGGTGCAATCATAGAAAGATTTCCTTGCGTAACCTCTACAGGATACTCATTGTGTTCAATAGTTCGTCAAGCCCTGTATCAGCAACTAGCTATATTACTGGCTATTGGCACGTACTGCCAAGGAAGCACACAATGCAAGCAGTGTACCACTGGCTTTAGATGGTCTTATCATATACTTAACAGCTCCACACACAGGAACCCAACGTCCCAGAGGGTTACCCGGAGCCTACAAACTTTAAGGTCCTCCCATTCCGACTTTTATCATCTTCCATAATAAACCAATCCACAGGCAGCCTTCTAACTGCCTGTGGCTCTCTTAAACTCTTTATTGTATTAGAATCACAAACCAAGAGATGTCAATATCTTATTGACAGGCTGAACTCCGAGGTAGGTGTAGCGATGAACAATCGCAGTGACATCGTTATCATCCTCCATAAACCGATTCAATCATCAATGCCTTTGTCGCCAAGCTTGCCGACTCACAGCGGTACAGCCAGTATAGCAGCATTCTGCCATGTCAATGGACAAGTATGGAATTGACTGATTTATTTTTAACTGTGTCGGTGAAGACAATGACGATATGCCAGAGCACCAGAGATGCGTTGGCCAAAGCTCCTTGAGAGCAGATACGACATTTCATCAAGCTCCTTGCATCCTCAGTGTGTGTGATGCACGCCTTCCAAAGAGGAATGTCCACCAGTCCAGCATGGATTCCTTGTTTTCACCATAGCATCACTCATTCCGTCAATATCCCTGCTCAAGAGTGACAAGGATACCAACTACTATTGTCTCAGCCCCTGCCCATTATTTCGTGCAGCCTCTTCAAAGCTGAGAGGTACCACCTTAGGAACATTCATACTACTTTTGCACTTTAGTCATGCTTTGAAAGTGGCCAGAAGCTGTCGTAGCGTTACCTGCTCCTACAGCCACTCTAACTCTCTACGACATACCAAACACATGCTTCAACATTATTTTAAACTGCATTCACAATTCTGCCACCTGTTTTCCTCCAAAATTATGCCACCCTCATATCCTTTTCCTTTATCCTTTTCATATCCTTTTCTATGATGACATTCGCATGTTAAGCATAGAAAATAAGTGCATCGTGAGCTCTTCCAACGCCCATAAGGTACTTGGCTTTCTCGCTGTTATTGCTGTTAGAGGCTATCCAGTCGAATCATCGGCAGTGGTTACTACCCTCTTTTACCTTCATCAACAAGGATGTTGCCGTTGAGCGCCAGGCTCTTTCAAGCTTTATTATAATGATTCTTGCCGCGTGAAAATCGTCATCACTCAGAGTCCAGACTTTGAGTCTCAAGGCTCTACCAACGGGATTGCTTCACCCTCTGGGTTAGTGATACCCCTTTGATAAGGCTGTCAGACTTTAGGTACTCTAGGCAATTCGGCTCGTTCTTACAGTGTTATTCTTACAAAACTAATATCTGATTTCCATACTGCTCTGTTCGAGCTTTGCACTATATACTGTTTAGCTTCCTACCTCTAAACTTCTTTTATCCATGAGCTATACCCTTTTCTATCCGGACTCAAAGTAATACATTTGCATCCAAGATAAAGTGCAACTTCACCATCACCAAGTATGGTGATGCCACTTACAAGCTTTACGAGGTACTGATGCTGTTTTCCAATTCGACTTGATAACGATTTCCTGCTGTCCTATAGGCCGCTCAACTGCAAGACCGGTGCAAAGCATCGTCGCCTTTCTTCATACCACTATCACTATGTTGTCGTTATTAGCCTCTCTCTCCGGAACATCGTCAGAGAAGTGTATCAAAGCCCGATACGAGGGATACTTCAGCAGTACCGAAGCTGATTTGCCTCTTTAGACCGGAACGTGTACTTATTATCGTCCTACGTAACTAACTTCCATTGTCAGAATACTTTCCAAGAGGTATAGCGATAACTTCGCAGCTGCCAAACTCCACCATAAGCAGCCCTGAACAATATGCAAGTGCGGAGTGGAAGTGATCTGATAGTAAAACTGCCGCCTGCTCCATCGCCTCGTCTTACACTCCAATGGGTACCGCCAAAGTCAATCAGCAGTGCTGTAGCCCGAATTGCACCACACTAACCTCGTCCTGACCCATCACTTACTCTGGTCCGCAGTAGAGAGCTAGGTGAGAATCAATGTAACTGCTATAGCTTCTATCTGTCGTTATTGTAACACTGGTCCTTGAGAACAAGTCCTCTCAGCCATCTTTTTCTTTAACTTTTCTACATTGATACCTGGCACCACTCAACACGTACTTCCTATAACTATCGTATGCTTTCCTTCCCTGATAAGCATCGGGAGGAAGACTGAGCTACCTCAGGCTTTACCAAGACGTACTCTCCTCGTCTGACTCGATGACCGTGGTCATGCTGAGTTACAGAAGAAGGTGCACAAGAGGATCACCAATCATCTGCTACCAGTTTCCATCAGCTCAGCATCCTCACCTGGTCATCGAAAGGTCTCCATCTTCTTTGTCAAGCTTCCTTTGAGAGGTCTCTCGATCATACGTGGGAACTTCTGAACTGTACTCATCAGTGCACCATCCTCACCTTCATAATCCGTCTCCATAAGAGACGGTGCACAGTTCCAAGATATTCAATCCTGCTCATTAAAATGCATGCCCATATCACCGCTGTCTCTCTTATCAGCTGTCGCCTCATTGAGAACCGAGACCGTTCTCTCTAGCTATAATAAGCCTCGCTCACCTGATTCATAAAGGCTGCTCAAGCTTCTCAATATCACACACGCGGATTCTGGGAACGGTGTGACCACCGGGCTTCTTTCCTTAGCTTTCTCTTAACCTTGCATCCTGCTTTGCAGCCAGGTGCTGCAATGCAGCTGTAGCTGTAACAGGGCCACAGGGACTTAGGAGCCTCTTCCTTCTAGCTCATCAGCCTTTTTAGTCTGTTCATCAGCCTTAGATGCCACCTCGTAGCCCTCAATCCTAACATCTTCGCTTCCTTGAAACGTTCTGTAATAGCTGCCTAACTTCATGCTCCGCCTCTGTCAAGAAGATAAGTACAGGAAGTCAAAATCAAATTTTCATCTTCAATTTCCTGAACAGCACACTAGAATGATAATAGCACTCACCTACTCCTTCAAGAGCCTTAAACACAAAGGGAAAGCTCTGCAGCCTCTTAGAAGATACAAGACTCCTGGAATATGCACGGTGGCACCGACTTACGTTCATGTGTCGTCAAACGCTTTCTTTGTGACATGCTCCTCAACTCAGACAATTTGATATCATGAAAATTTCCTGCCTCCAGCATTTGGTCTCTGCAGACTCTTCAGTAGCTGTGCGCTGCCCCGCATAGAGGCAGCTGTGGTCGCGAGTAGCAGAGGTTGCCGTGCAGGGAGCCGGTGAGCAGGCTTTCAGCTCGCCTCCACCATTTAAGTTATGAACTGGTTGAGTTCAGTTTATAGTGCCTCATTGTCACTATCTCCCCACTCAGAAGCTTTCTGAATCCAACGAATGATCTGAATAACATCAAGGCCTCTAAAAAGCATCTACGAGGCTGTCGTTAGCTTCATTTTTCCTTCTTCACGAACTGCGGAGAACACATTTCTCCCATATCATGTGTAAGGCGACCTACGCATCTCTCTTAAATCCGAGGAAGTTCCCGCCATGCCCTTTAGGAAATGTGCATGACACGACTATTTCTGCAATTGCATCGCTGTTGTCCGGCTCTTTTTCAAGAGCCATAATCTGATCGCTTAGCGAATATGTTCCTTGGTTCTGTCTACAGACATGAAAATATTCAACATTGACCTGTATCCATTAGTAATGTGCTGTCAGCTTTTGCTACATAGCATCGGCGATCTGATCTAATGGCAGAACTGCACCATACAGGTCCCGCTTCTCAGCTACCATCCTTAAGTACACGTACACACACTGTACAGCGGCTTTACCATAGCTGAAGACACAAACATTGTTAGTTTATTGTTTCAATTGTGTTTGATTCCGGCTGTCCCGCTCTGCTCCCATCGGTTGAGTACCACGCAGACAATCTTGTCATGCGCACTTTCCCATGAGGGATTCGCTGATGTCGGCACAAGGTCTTAGGCCTCCTCTTGGAGGACCTTTTCAAAGAGTAGAAAGCACAGCCGGCTCGACCGTTCTTTAATCCTAAGCCGTGGGCCTCCCTCCTTTGCATGTATGGGCTGATTTTCCATCAGCCTGTCAACGCCATCATCAGCTTCTTTCTACATTTCACCATGCTGATTCCTGAAAGTCGGTCTCGCCAGAGTGCCAAAGCTTCCGGCATGTAGCACTATCAGACGATCGTGCGCTATTTTTATGCAGAGCAAAGGAATCAGAGTCTCAGTGCTTTAGGACCACCAGTTGGAGAACAGGCAAAGAGCACAAGCGTCTTTCCGTTTACCTGCACGAGCCTTTTAGGATAGACATAATTCTTTTAGCTTTCACTTTAACAGCCTTTCATCTTATCAGATGCATTAGCATCCTTGGTCTCGTGAGTAGGTAGAAGCTCTTGTCGCTCGCTTCAAGACTATCGATTAGGTTGTTCTTACGTACTTCTCTCACTTACCTTTAGCATAGCTGTCAGGGTTTGAGGGCAAAGCCAAACGCACCCTACTTCCAAAGCCTTGATGTTCTCGATGCTCCTTCTCTTTGGCAAGCACTCACTACTAATTACGAAATTTTATGCCTGACAAGCTCCGCCAGTAACTCAAGCCCGGTCATCTTAGGCATATGATGTCGCAAGATTACCGCATCATAGTTTCCACTGTTAGTAAGAAGCAGGTTCAATCCTTCCAGGCCATCACGAGCAATATCTTTAACCTGAAATCCTCTTATCGAGCTTTATTATATCGAGGATAGTACCCTTCTGTATGGAGCAGAGTAGTCACGCCATTGTCAAAATCATTTTCACACACCTCACCAATTACAAACGGGCATCAAAGGCCTCTCTGTCAGCTCTTGCGCTGTTTTCTCATCTTCCTTTCTTTCGAATACGAAACCAGCTTCTTGTGTCCCTCGATATCTCCCTCATCCCCCATAAACTAAGGTTCTGATTTCGTATTTAGTAGAGAAGCGATGAGATCCGACAATTTTCTAAATGAACCAATGACGTTCATAAGAAAATACTGACTTCTTTTTGAGATTCGTCTCCAACGTTATTAAATTCAATACCATTGAATGACAAAGCTCATTTTGTGGCATCTCCTCTATCTGACAGAAACTTCACTCCGCCCCACCAGGTCGAGTTACGTGCAATCTCTCCCAAAGGTAGGGTGCTACCTGCTTTGCCACCAAAGTCTGTATATCAGCTTTATTCTCCTGAATTAACTCTGCTGTCGCCAACAAACTCGCTAAGTCCCTGTTTTCCTCTCTAGTACAAGTATATGATATCTGGCTCCTATCAGGCACTCAGCCTCCGTAAACCGCCTTCTGAAAGCTCTTGCAGAAGCTCCAATCACAGAGCCCAATTATCCTTAACTGCAATGCTTTCTCGATCTCTCAGTAACAATCGACGTCCTTTGGCGTGCAAAATTCCAAAAGCATAGCATAAAAAGCCACATACTAGCTTTCTCTACCCTCTATGGAGGTATGCAGCTACTGTTTCTATTCTATGGTGCTATGGTAAGCTTTGAAGGTGATTTCATCAATCACATCTATTACCTTGCCTGCTTAGAGTGTCAAAGGTCATCTGTATCCTTTGCTACATAAGCTCCGACGAACTATATCTAACACTATCTCCTATAGAAACAGAACAAGCTGCCATATATATACCACGCCTTTCTTTATCTGCTTTAACGTTCTTTCTCCCAGTCTCAATGCAAATATCCCCGCAAAGCCTCTCCTCTTTGACGTAGTAACAGTCTCTCCCTGAGGATCTATTATGCTTTGCATGCTATCATCTATTGCTCTGGAAGCCTGTGATTTAGGAACGCAATAGACAGAGGCTGTTGCTTCATCACAGCCTTTATTGATAGCTGCTATCCGTTGGCACAGCCCCATGTACTCTAAGGAAATATTTAGAAACTCGTCCGCCACCACAGCTATAGGCTTCAAATACCTTACCACTACGATCATCATTTCACCTTGTTGGCATGTATGCTGTAACAGTACTCTCTGCCCTTCAAACTCAGGCTGACGGTCAAGTGTCTTTTAATAAATTTTATCAGGCAGTCAGTTATAGATGTGAGTGTCAGACTATTTTGCAACCAGAAGAACCTCTGCACCTTGACATTACACGTTCCATTACATTTTCTGGAAATTCCTGCACACCTGTAATCCGATTATCACTCCATCCGCCTGTCTGCGGGCCAGGCTTCAGAAAGCCTTGCAGAGAGTGCAGCAGTGCCGATCTCTTGGTCAGACTAGTCATTCTTATGCCCACGACGCCTGACATAAAGCTCCCACATTTTCCGGCCCCTTCGTCATGCCATAATCTCTGAGAGACTCTCCTCCTGAACATATAGGTCAGATTGTAATTGTGGTCTTGCTACTGCAAGCATTACTTCAGTTGTTGGCAAGACCAAAAATCTGGCATCCAACACCACCAACTTTCCTACCCAGTGCACAAGCGAAATAGCAAGGTTAATCACGAGGTCTAGACTTTACCTCACCCACCTCATCACCGGTTTATATGGTTATTACCACGATAAAGCATGGGGACAGCATTTTCAGCTTTTGAATTATATTTCCTAAGATTTTGTGCCGGATCCATATTTTCCCATTCTCTTCTATAGTAGTTTTCAAGAATTTATGCAGATGCACCCTGGCGCCTGTGCATCCGCCTCAAGCGCTTGTGTCATCTCGGAACATTCCTGACCAAAAGTCTACATAAGAAAGGCTCGCACCCGTCTGGCACTCTCAGAAATGCTGTATATAACTCCCAAGTAGTTCCGGTCTCCTCTACCTGTATGGAGAAACGTTAATCTGCTACCCTCACCCTGTAGAGCTCTCAGCAATCAGCATCAAAGTCTCTCATGCTGGTTGTGGCTGAAAGTTCGAATATACTCTCTAGTCTTCTTCTGGAACAGCACTAATAAAGCCTCTAAGCCCATCAAACTCTGCTCAACACTTTTATCTCGACCTCCTGGCAGCATCCATCAGAAGTTCAACTGCATGTCTATCAAAGGTCTCTTCCTGCATGCTTGTATCCTCAGAAAGCAGAACATAATTACCACTTTGAAGCGGTATACCAAGCTTATTATTGTTAAGCATAGCTTAGCTGTTCCGCTGCAGCATCCTGGTGAGGTACTCGGCGGTAGAGGAGCCCTATATTTCTTTTCTTTAATCTTCAAAACTCAGAAAGCAATCTTAGCTATGGTAGTAGTTTTCTACTCCTGTAGGACCAAGGAAGAATACATACTTAGTCTTACCAGAGCAGCTTCTATGAGGGCTGAGCTGTCCAAGCTTAAGGACCAAGCTTTCAGATATACAGCACCACGAGAATGCGGTCAAGCTGTGCCATCCTTCTTGATCGAATTTCTCTCGTTTCACCTGTCATTTCCATTCATACTTATCTCCATCCTTCACTGCTTTTGGAAAAGCTGCATGTATATGAGCTCGCATACAGGCAGGTTACTGCTTTTGCTTTTCCTTCTTGTCCCTGATTCTTGCCTGCAAACTGGCGAAGCAACAGTAAGTGCATCGTGCGTCAAGGCTGTCACGATCACCCACTGGCTTTCAGACGTTTTACCACAGCTCGCCGCCTTTGAACCATCCTCTTATTTCCTTTGATTTTTGCAGGACTCACGGCTGTTTTTCAAGAAGCCCTGATGAGGCTTCATTTTAGCTTCTTTCTCTATCGCATTGTACACTCATTTCCGCTACGGAGGAACAGGCCAAGAGCAGGCTTTATTTTAGTACCAGCTTCGGTAACAAGTCAGCTCGAGGCTTACTTTCGATGTTCTTCCATCACCGTGCAGCAATAACCTCCACATATGGTTTACGTAAGAACCTATCGCAGTGTTGTAGTTTTGATATTCCACAGCAACCGCATCTCCGCCAAGTTCTTCTTTTGCACAAAGGATAGCATATCCTTCTCTATCTGCCTTAAATAATTATCATATAGCTACCATATACTCCACTGACTGTAATTCAACGTTTAGATTCTACCTCATTGTAAGAAAGCACTGTCGATCAGCATGGTCCATAGTCAGCTTCTTGAGCAACATCCTTACTATTGGTGGGGTCAGTACTAACGTGGAAGACCTTTCCTACTTTGTCGAGCTTGTCCATTTCTATCTCATAGTGGATCCATTATATTCTGCATGCAGCAGCAGGGGCTCATGGTCGATAAGTACATGCTCGGTCTGTTTTACAGAGTCCATAGTCTCCTGCTCAATCTTTGGACTCAAGAGTCACCACTGCGTGGTCTCATTAGGAGGAAAGTACTTGTTGGATGTAGGCCTCTCAGCCTCCTGCCTTACATACCTGTAAGCACATCAGTAGTCGTGGGTAGTTGCTGACATAGTCTGCAAGTGGTTTTCGAGTATAGTTACTGGAAGTCTCTTATCGATATACTCTCTCTCTTAGGAGATTTTGAAAGTGCCTTCGAAATCTCGCCCACACTAAGGAGTTTCTAGGCACCAGCTCTGATGCCAGAGCCTGATCCTTATCCTTTATGTTGTCACACAAGATTCTGCACATCCCGCCCTCGTAAGAAGCTGCAACAGTGTCTTCTTGCCAATCCTCAGTACGTGAGTAAGCCAGATGACGAGCACGGTGGGTCCAACGCCGTGTATCCAGAGTTCTCAGCCCTTTCACGCTGAGACTCCAGTTATCCAGATCGCAGGAAGAGGTTAAAGGCAGGCTCAAGCTAGGAGTACCTAGATGATTTCCTCTTCACCACATATCCGGATCCATCGCCATCGTAGTATGAGTCCAAAAGTACTCCTCCTTCACTTACAGGCACTCCCTTTTATCTTGATTACACACACTGATTGGGATTTAGCTAGATATTAATCTCAAGCCTCATAATAGGTACTCGCGGCACTAGCTTCTATGGCTATCTCCTGCCTCCTTATCCTACTACTCTGTCAGGGAGGTCCCCACCCTGATACAGAGCATCAGCAAGAGGTATGATACCAAACGACCTAGCTCTACGAGCTCTACCTGGAGCAGTGAGAGTTAACATTCTCAGGTTTTCTGGACTTCCTCTCTGCAGCCTCTTCTTCTGCAAACAAACCTCAGCCTCTATCTCTTCTTTCTCCAAAGCTCTTTTGACATCTTCCAGCCTGAGAGCAGGGAAGGCCAAGTCCATAGGAACAAATACTATAACTGTTGAAAAGATGTAGCCAGCACCAAAGAATATCATCGCTCCTCCAACCAGGAAAGAGTACCCACCTCAGTATGGAGAGAACAACTGCATCTAACGAGGATATCTCCAAGGTTTTCAAGCCTCTTACACACTTACCTGCCACAAAGTACACCCTGTTGCTGAAGAAAATAAGAGGAAGGTATCTGGGACACCACCGACCACCACCTCGTAAGTATGGAATAGGTACTAAGGGCTGTGCATTTATATCCACCTTCCTCTGCACGACACCAAGAGCAGACCACCTGCAGTTGATTACAGAGATACAAGACCTGCTACATGGCATCTCCCTTTGCATTGCCCTCACACCGCACATCAAGGCACTTTGAACAGAAAGAAAGTTGTGCTTTCATCCTAGAATCTTCTGTCTACTTTCCTTGCCTGTTCATCTGTAAGGCACCTGTGTTTCTAGGTCAGCATCTATAGCCATCTGCTTTCACCAGAAGCATGCGCATCAAGTGTAAATCTTGCACCAGAAACCTCGGCTTACTCGTTCAGAACCCTGGCTGACGGCACTATAAACTGCACCAGAGCAAGGATGACACACGATGATTACCTACCAGGTCTCACTCCACCCACGAACTGTCCATAGTTGTCCTTACACTCCGGGACTCCCACCGGTGCGGAGGATGAGGCCTCTAGAAGAAATAATAGCTTGATATTCGATAGTGGTAGTAAAAAGCAAAATTGTGCGAGTTGCTGACTATATCCAAAGCTTCTTTTTGAAAACATTGCATTGAAAGTTACACCATCATCGCCAACGAGAAGGTTGACTCGCCAACAAAACATCCAAAGTACACTTGGAATGGGAATAATAAACATAACAAACTCAGAAGTAGCACGAAGCCACCGATGCTCATCACGGCTTTATTTCCCAGAGTCTAGACACCCTCCTCTCTTTTGATAATCTAAAGAATACATTAACTTATAAGTATCTCTTTTATTTTTAACACTGTATACATAAGCCAATGCGCCCTCCGCGCAACCATCTGATACAGCTCAGCGCGCATCTGGTCGCCGATTTCCACGTTGTAGTATAGCAGCTATGCGTGCGGTGAGCGCCCTCGACTATTATCTCTATGTTGTTCTGCTTTGCTATCTCCTTTGATGCTTGCAGCCAGCATAGTCTCAGCTGCTGGCAAGCATACGCCGGGTGCTTCGGCAGTCTCCTCATCGTACTCTGGGCTAGCGCAGCCACGTGTAGGGCTAGTAGACCACATCCGCCAGGCAGATCCTGCATCATTCGCCTTCTGGCTCTCTCTCATCTTCCTGCACTAATCCGGCCTTTTAACTGAGGATCATCTTTGCTAGCTCTGCTTCATCTCGTCCTTAACTTCCCGTGCATCATCCTCCGCTACGTCGCAAGTGCTTTCTACTTTCTGATGGCCGAAAATCGCCAGTCCCTATGATAACAAAGATGAGCGCTGATTTTGATGCTCACATCCAAAACAATATCAAAGATATTAAAGTGCAGCCTGCGCCGGTCGAAAATCATATGGGTGAGGATGAACTTCGCCCGTCTTTAACTTCGTTATATGCAACAAGAGCAATGGTGCAAGTACCTGCGTATGGATTTGATAAAGTTCTACTACCTTTCCTGACAGAACATTCTCCAAACCCACCTGTGGGGTTTAGCCGTCAAGCTTAGGCACTAGGCACTTGCGTTGCCTTCCAGCCAACCTGAACATAACTGCCTGAGCTAAACGCCAAAGCTTCCTATGAGTACAGGCGAGCTCACGCAATAACTATGCTCATAACAATTTCCATTACTAAGGTTTACGGCTCGTTTACATCAAAGACTTCCATCGATATATCAGAGGCCTTTGTTATAATATGCCGACAGTTATCGAGAAAAGATTTTCAGCCATAATGCCTCCAAAAGAGCTTTTTAGCACAAAGAACATAAGTAAACGCCATAAAAGCATTTATCAAATCAGAGCTATAACCTTTGCACACGTCTTCTTTCTTGGCAGCATCATCTAACTTCTTAGGAGAGCGTGCTTCTCTGTCTCTATCTCCTCCCTCGCCAAAAACTGGAGGTTATGTACAATCTCTATTCCCTAATTGTATATAGGTATTTCTATCCTCTTTGCACCTTTAGCAGTCACTACAGTCTAAGCGCCTCCACCGCCCACTAGGGCCACATCCTGCATTTCTTTTGGTAATGCTAATTCCATGCTCGAGGCATAGACATCATAAGTATCATAACCACAAGTCTCATGAGAAGCGCTGACATACCCACTAACAAACATATTCATGCAAGTATGCTGCACCTTTGCCATAACACCAAGCACCACACTTTACCAGGGAGCATTGTGTAGCGTATATCGGAAGCATCAGCCCTCATCGCTATCATAAAATAACGTGCCAGGAAATAAGTTGTTACATTTACCGTGTTGGCACTTTGCCATCGCTCTTCCGATAGGAACACTTTAGAAGGCATCCACAAAGGCAAGAAGTAGTGTGATGAAAATCATTTACCAGCAGAAGCGATAATCACAAAGTAATGTGCAGATTTCCTGTAACAGAATATCGCGAGTACAGGATCATACATGGTAAACTATAGCATAAAGCCTATCCGCCCATATCTATGAGCCCTTCCGCCTGTAAAGTTAAAGTATGGTCATAACTCTGTTGGTAGCAGCAAAGCAGCGCAGCCAAGGCAGACATAACCATACATAAGCGAAAACCTATAACCCAGGATAGGTAGCAGGCACAGCTGGTTAGTGAAGGTAGGCAGGGTAGAGTATGCGTAAACGCTATCTGAACGGTTTACGGATACTGCTGACTAAAAATGGAGCTGTAAACACAAATGCGAGATACATCGAACTATGGAATACTATTCAAATTCTCGGCAGCAAACTGCAGTTCCATTTCATTCAAACTTTCTATATATGTATGTTTGCTAGTACGTTACTATGCTTACCCTATAGACCTGATGACTCATGCCAGTAGTCGCCAGTCCTGAGAAAAGCTGAAACTCGGGTCGTAAACTCCGACAGACTGGTCTGCCATCCATCCTCCTGTAAGTACCAGCATAAGCATAGTCACAATAAGCTTTGGTTACAAAAGCAGTTGCCCGCTCCTGTGAAGTGATGTAATCAGATCTGAACTCAAGCAATATTATAAGACCAACCACAGTGATGCAAGAAGCATAGGTGCAGATAAGCTTAAGTATGAGCATAACTGTTTCTCTTCTGGAAATATCTCATGACCTTATTCTGCGCTCATAACTGCCTCTATTCTATTTAACAAATGATTTAACAAGATTGCCTGTAACCAGATCCCATCCGTCTACCATGAGGATGAGCAGAATCTTAAAAGGCACAGAATGTATTGGTAGCAGGCGGGAGCATCATCCTTACCCAGTGACATAAGCGTGAGAGGACACAACCATATCTATGACGAGGAAAGGACATATACGCAAAACCAATGATAAATGCCGCTCTAAGCTCACTGATTATAAATGCGGAATCAACACATTGCTAGGTATTTCATCCATATCCTTAACTGTCTATCCCTGCTATATCAAGAAAGAGCCTCTATCCTTGGTGATGTGGCTCAGTGCTATAAGGTCCTTAGCAGCTTTATTCCTATCTCCATGCGCCTGTTCAGTAAATGTTGCTTACATCTGTAAGCGGTTTAAGTGCCTCTGTATTTATCTGTATAAATAGGGCGACATTATAAACCAGGTAAGAAATAACGCGAGTCCTGTAAGCACCTGATTGGGTGGAGTAGTCTGCGTAGTAGTGCAGACCTCACAAAATGAAGTACTCACAGAGATTCCTCGTAAAAAGAGGGTAAGCAGAATGAGGATAGAAAGGCACGAGTCCAGCACCAGTAAGAACCAAGACTATCCTAAGCGTAGTACCAGCCTCTGTCTCTACTGTTTGTAAGATTGATACCCTATATGTATGGAGAAGTTCCTGTAAAGTAAAGCTATTGTTGTCATTGGAGCTTCTATCCACTGTATTCCCTGTCTTGTTGTCTATAGCATCAAAGCCGGAGCAGCAAAAAGCGCACATGTAAGCACCAAAACAATCCCCAAAGATGCAAGCAGAATTATACCTTTTTGTACACTAAAGCGATGTCTCACACACCAGCCTCCTTTTCTTTATTTTCTCTTGATTTAGCTTTGTCCAAAATTCCTTAAAGAAAAACCTTTCAGTTTCCACAGGTAAGTTAGCCTTAATTGTCTACCATCAACTTCTGATATAAGATTAATATTGGTGCCACAGATTGACCTATTCTACAGAAATATCTTCCGCCTACTTCTCACAATCTGCAAATACTTCTGCAGGTAACCCTGCTTCTGTTTCCTGAACAACACTTTTATATTGCTATTTCTCTGGTTTCTTCAGTGCCACATTTGCTAAAATACTTGAGCATAGTAGTTGCAAAGCAAGAACTATCACTGCAAAGTCGCGACGCAAGCATTCTGAATATCTGCGCAATCGTCGCTAATGGGCTCCGCTGTTCTTGATAGAACCATCATGTTATCCTCCATAAAAAGCGTGTACAGCGTCATCGCACGCAAAGCACCTTACCATAAGCTGTCACATCCTCTAGGAAGATATTATTTGATTATTTCCGTTATTCTTAGACCAAAGGTTATCCTCGATAACAACAACTGGCCACTCTTTACCACGTATTTACCGTTTACAAGGAGGTCAATGGCTCACCATGCTAAAACAGCAAGCTCAACGATTGTGCCCGGCGAGAAGTCACGAATTTCCCTAATGGGTCTTTGATTCCTTGTCTTCTTCCAAGTATCCAGCAGTTACCTCAAGAGGTACATCGCATAATGAGGCCTCTGTTTTCCGTCAGCACGGAAGATTGATGAAAATATCAAAAGCCTGAAACTGTGCAGGAGCTACACGCTACCGGCTGTGCACGCCGATTTGCATAGGCACAGCGCATATCCCCTGAGGAGGTGCTGACACATAGCAGGTGCAGGTCGTATGCAGCCCAGCTGCCCGCTGGTTCCAGTGCTGGTGCAGGGGCCAGTCTGCTGGTGCAGGCTGGTCTAATTCTGATGAGATGACATAAACTTTGTTCTACAGCTCCTTTGCAAAATCTATAGGATAAAGCATACGCCAGTTCACTGCAATCAATCAGTGTCCCATCTCCCGGTCTGGACACGACCTGTAGCAACCTCCCTTAAGGAAATCCTGCCAATCCTCTTTCATCTATAGAGTATCGTCCATACTCATGAGGGCTCGCGTTGGAGTGAGCTGATGATCAACCTTCTTTTCATGCTATACTGATGAAATAGGGTGGCAATCAGACCCATCATCTGACAGCTCCATAGCCTCTGCAAATAGCAGAGATGAAGTTCAGAAAGCTCAGTTCCACTCCACATCTTCATGTTTCACCCATCATGGGAAGACTCATGGTTATCTGATATCCTTTCTCAAGAATAGAGGATTATTACACGTCAAGGCACTTCAATATGTGATCTGAATAGATACACAGAGGCCTGTCGCAAGACTTCGTGACATATCTTTCAGTTTCTGGTAATAATAGATGCATTGGAGAAGCTAGGCAGAACCTTCTGGTTCAGCAGGGTAGAAAGCGTGGTTGCCAGCTGTACCCATACTCAATATTAGAAATCTCTCCCTATGGCATCCTTTTCCTCGCTTCCATAAAGGCACACTGCCTGCGCCTGCACTGTGCATCAGAAGAATCCGAACCACTGCGTCTTCTGCACCACCCTACCGCCTTAGAGCGTTTGTCTCTTCCTGTGAAAGCATGTCCGTCCATAGCTTATTTCTTTCCTCCCCTAATAACTTTAGTGTAATTCTAATGCATATACACCTGAGTGACAGGCTCTCAGTGCAGTGCCTTAAAGCTTCTTCATATTTCCTACTAAACCACATCCAAGACTCATCTTCAACCTTTGGAGTTAAGCCTTATCACATCGCCTGGTTGTAGATTTAAGCAAAATCATTGACTTAGATACAAACCTCTCAAGCAAGCACTGCTCTAATGGGTATTCCTGCTCTGTCGATAATTCTCCAATCTGTCTCACATAGTTGGTGTCATCGCTTTTCCTGGAAGGAGCTGAGAACCAGGGCTTCAGTATTTAACATCCATTACCTCTTCCAGAGAAGCAAAAGGCAGACAGGAAGGGCGCCGAAAGCCCTCTACAGTGCACCAATCTGATACACAAGTTGGCAATAGAGCTCGTCGCTTTCCTGAGTGGAGGAAATAATCTGCCGCGTACCGTGGCTGGTCTCTATGCACGCTATGGCCTTGGGTCTCATCTCCCACAACATTGCGCCAAGAGCTCCTGTAGCTCTCTGTACCAAAATATTTTAAGATTCTCTCACTACAACTATTTTACTTTCAGAAAAACTCGTCTTGTCTTTCAATGGGATTACCTCCGCCCTTCCAAAGTCTGTCAATAATGGTGTATCCACGTAGTTAGACATCTTCACATTGCTTGCCAACTTCCCCTTAAGACAGCTGATAGATTCATTATAGCCTAAGAGAGTGCTAGGAGCTGGAAAGCGAGTTTCGAAATTCCTGGTATCCTAGTGGCCTCTAGAGACCTCTAACCTCGCCCTGAGACAGTCTCTGCTTTAGATAAGCGCAATCACCAGAGAGAAGTCACTGCCATAGTGTACACAAATATTGACTCCAAGGTACGTAGTCCTCCTTTGACTTGTAGTCGCCTTGCAAAGTCACTTGGTCGCTTACCACCTTCTCGTCTGTTTCTTGCGGGTCATCCAGAGTCTACATCTCCGCTCTCCCAGCATGCGCAGCCTTATCTATCTCCTCCGCGGAGTATATCACTCGCTGCAGCCTCACCATCCCATATCATCCATTTACGTTTTATTACTGTAACTCTGCGGTTCTTGAAAGCGCAATTTCAGCCATAGTCTGCGTACCATGAACTCCTCCTAGACCAGCCTTAGCACTGGCACGGCCTCTTATAGCCTCTCTCTGTTGTTTCTGCACGTAACTTCTTCTTTCAGTATACTGTGAACTGGTTCCTTACAATCTCATCTTATGGTGGACCCCATAGCCTGACTTAGTGTCGTATTTTTCTGCTACCTCTGGGGACAGTGTACTTGTAGTCATCCCTCTGCTCTTAATCGTGTAGATAGAGAAATCTGGTCGATAACAGCATAATGGTCCTTTACCGTCTCCCTGAGCCCTAAGGTTAATCTGTGAGGATCTTATCAAGTGTAACTACATCCATATCACTTATAGAGACCTTTGTTCTTGAGGTATCGTTCTCAAGCTCTAAATCAATCAATAGAAAGCTATGTTTGATACTAATGCGTTGGCAGCCTTGCAGCCAGATGAAACGCGGAAAGCACACGCTCGCAGTTGAGTATGAGGTCTCATAAGGCTTTTAAAGCACAGCCACTATTGGTAAGCATGTTCCTTTTTCATACTAATCTCCCTTAGGTTTTATTCAGCAACTTCTAGTAAAATATCTTTGTCAACCTCTGTCTCTTTCCTGTCTTCCTCAGGTGTCTTATTGGAAGCTATAGGCTCCATATTCTCCCTTACCGCTTGCAGAAGGCCTCTTAGGTCCATATAGTTTCCACATTGGTAAGATACTCAAGTGACAGTCATCGCTTCCAGCACTGGAAAGCCACAGATTGTTCTTGAACTTGACATGTTGGTCTGAGGACATTGTCAGTATGTCCTTCACCATTACTATGTCAGTATCCTCAACTTCTATGATGCCGCGCTGCTTTAGTCAAGTACCACGTCAGCACCTCTTTTAAGTTCAGCTCAAGTCACTGAGACCAAAAGAAAGTATCATCTATACTAAGTCCTATGTAATTATAAGAGAAGCATCCAATCTTTGAAAGCTGAACTGTACCGCCGAAATTGGCTGAAACCGTTGAGCTAACCTCAGATGCCTTACTCATGAGTTCTTTTGGCTACTATTCTTTAACTTCCTGCTGCACTTTAACTAACTAATGCCATCCTATTGATTTCCTACATTATCTTTTCTGTTTTTATTCTCACTGGTATTTTCCGAACTCCACACTTCCGCTCCCGCCTTTTTGTCCCATCTCCTGCATGCAGTATTTTCCACTGCAAGATTAGAATACTCAACGACAAGTTCATTGAGCTTGGCTTACTCCACCTGGAGCATCAGTACCCCTGGTCCAAAGTGTGCAGAGCCACCACCCGAAAATATATTGAAAGAGGAGTAATAGCCTCCACAATTTCACTGTACTGGCTGCATCAGTACTACTCACAGAGAAAGCAAACGTTTGACCAAAGAAACATAAAGAGCAGATTCATATACCAGGTCAGAAGGTTGCACATCCATTCAGAGCGCCCGCCTTGGCACTCCTCCGATTTCGTCCTTGCCATATTTTATTCCTCTCCACCACCTTTCTAGAGAATGCTTCACGTTCAGCAGGTGTTAAAGAATGATTTCAGTTTCTCCTCTATTACTCCTGAGGGTTCTCACCCGCCTGAATGGACAAAATACCCTCAACCATAATTCCTTTAGCATGAATCTCCTCTGCACTGTTTTGGTTTAAAACTGTTAGTACAGCGCAGAGTGCAGAGCCAGCTTGCTAAGTGAAGGAAACCATAGAAGGTTGTAATCAGCGCCTCTATCGCTATCGCAGGACCGATTTTGCTTTGGATCTGAAAGGTGGCAAACATAAGTTTTACAAGACCGCTAAAGAGTGTCTAATCATACCCGTGAGGTCCCATACTTTGCAAGAGTCTCAAAAGCTAGAACTTGCTTTTATGCCTCTCGATCAGTTACAAATCTCAGTCTCAAGAATACCTCTCTACAAGCTCAGGGTCTGTACCATCTACCTATAAGTAAAGTGTGCCTTCTAAGAAATGGATACTTTCTATGTTCTGAGAAGCTTCTTCAAGGGCAAACAAGCCATCTTTGTCTTTAATATTAGACAGATTGATAATTCCTTTAATTACCTCAGACTGATTTGAAGCTTTGACAGGCTTAAGAACCAAAGTAAAAGCTCTTAAAGTTAAGTCCGGATACAAATTCACCTATGTTCTCTCTCAGCAAGAAACCACTATCATAGCACCACCAAAGGTAATGACCGAGCCGATGGTAAATCGATGAGATCCCTAGTCATCAAGCGCAGGATTGTCCATCATAATTGAGGAAAAGCACAAGTCCAAAGCGAAATTACAAGTCCAAGTAGTAAGCTATATCCGAGCAGTCACCTTCCGTCTCTCCTTGTTATTCCTACACTTGCTATATAGTGGTTATAATACAAGTGTGTTAACTCTGCATAGTGGTTTATGGTCAGACTTTCACACAAAATTACAGGGTTACTGATCACTATCCAGATCGCCTTGTAAAATCTTCACGTTTATAGTTCTTGACGAGGTAATCTGAAGCCTGCTCTCCTTTACCTGATGAGTCGTTGTAGAGGTGCCAACAGTATCAGTGAACCTCCTCAATCACCTCTAGAGGTCCATGCATTGACAGTAAACTCCAAACCGTTCATTTTTGTAACGTCTATGCACGTTTGACCTCCTATACACATACTATTAAAATTGTTAATAAAGTCTTTTAAGTTTTCTCTTACAGATTTTAAAACTAGCAAAACCAGTTACTTCTATTATACTTAATCACATAGTGCATCACTATGTAGAAAGCAATTAAATATTAACAGTAAATTTAGGAGTACAGGGTTTTATTTTGTAATTATCTCGATATCTTTGTAATATTCTTATGGAGATATTACACTTAAAGAATCAATGGGGTTTACTTTATGTTCCTATACTTTATACTCAACAATGAATATTTTTATCGCTATGATTATATCCAGCAGGTTTTGACCTAAAATTTATACCCATTTAGGCAGTTGCAGAAAGGACACTAGTGAAAACACTACTATCAGTTTGCTTATTTTTGCAATTCCTAATCAGTTTCGCAGCTCTCATCTTTTGCTTTTACCTGGCTAGCGCGCACTACAGGAGAATATCCTACAAGGTAAACAGACTTGCTGCTACCATCAACTGTATATGGTAGCAGGCAGGCAGATGGCCTCATATAGCCGGTTAAAGCTATGCTGTGCTCTCATCAGAGGCAACCCTCACTCCCTGAAGTGCACTACGAGCCATCATTGTGAGACACCATGAGGTAACGCTATGCCACAATGTGTGGGGGCAGTACTCCCACAAGGATAGTAGGTCAGATACTCTGTTCATTCCACTCCTACTACGTTCAAACGCGGCACTTTTGATGAAGAGGACACTGAGTAGCTTGGTTCAACGACTTCACGATAGCATGTAAGGCTCTCTGCTACCAGACACAGTGGATATATGATAACTGCTCACTAGGGCACGAAAGTAGCCATATATGAATCAAAGAGCTGACGGACCTTTTCGAAGCCCGCTACACCTTTATCCTACCATACACAGGATTTGACCCTACAGATACCTGAGGTCCTGGACGCCCTCTACTACAAAGTACATTTGACCCTGTGTAACTCTTCCAAAGAAAATAATAACTCTTTCACAAAAGACACAAGCTATGACCTCTTAAAAGGTGTAGCAGGCTGTCTTCTTACGACTGGAAAGGGACACCAGACGTGATATAGAGATTGAAGATGAGTAATGATGTTGAAACACCTGTAGTAGTACCTGCCAACATACAGCGTTACCGACAACATGGTCCTTACAACTGCTAAACAGCACTACAGCAGTGATAAAATAAATTCTGTTAAAACGCATATACATTCCAAATCTTAGCATTACTAAAAAGCAAACCTTTGGCGAGCCAGTACAGTCAAAACCTTTTGGTCTGTGTATGGCTCTTTTCACTCCATTCCTATCCTTTATTCGTCTTATATTTATCTGGTATCTCTTCTTATCTTAACCGGTATATTCCTAAATCCTTTATACCTTTCATTTATCTGACGGAGAACATATTATACTCAAAGCTTCCTATCGTCTCTTTGCTTATAACTTTCAAACTCCTTTTCGGCATCCCTAAACCAAATTCCTTTATACACTCCTTCGTCTCTGTACCATCTTACAATCTGCTAAGCGCGCGCATTTTCATTCTTCCCTATTATGCCAAAGAGACTGCACGATGTCTCTGTTAGCAAGAGTTGCCATGGTCTAGTGCCCGTACCAAAGGGTTCAAATGAAGAAAGCTCTTTCATCAGCAGCTTTCAGACACATAATACGGAGGCAGTTCCATATCCAGAACTTCACCTTAGCTAGTTCCTCCTCAGCAGGGTTTTGTATTCTCATCTAGATTCTTCCTTAATTTCTCGGCTGGTATTTCATCTGTTCCTCAGCAGACTCCTCGCTATAGTGAAAAGCCTGGCCGCCAGGATGTCCGCCAAATTTCACAAAGCAGTCAGAGCATTTTGATATTCTTCTCGGGCACATTATAATCTTCTACGTAGAACGACCAGAGCCCTTTGTGCACTCTCTCTGCATGAGGTAGAAAAATAAGTGCAGGGCATCAGAGATCTCCTCCTTGAGCCTCCCTGCCACTACTGCACCTGAGCTATGCTCGTGACAGTCAGGGAACCAAGGATAACAAGGACCTTTATCCTTCATATATTCAGGGCTTTCGAAGCTACCTGAGCGTGCCAAAGAGAACCTCTCAGCTCTCTCCTTTCTCGTTATTTTAGCGTTGGACAGCTCCTTGGCTTCAGCCACAGCCTTGGTTTCACTGTCAGTTTCAAGAAATAACCACTGCCTTAATCACTCGACTCAAGCCTCGCTCTGGAGGCATTTATCATAGGACCCAAGATAGCCACAATGATAAACTGTAGTACTCTCATATTAACAAGCTCTGGGAGCAACAGAGGCTCTAAGACCAATATTTTCTCAGCATTATATATTGCCTTCTGTTCCTTTTTAATCGCTTGTCAACCTGTTTCGCTTCATAAGCTCATCATCACAGACAGTGGCCGCAAGAGGCTGACCAAAGCAAAGGTATTTTCTTTCTACTTCTTTCTTATCCCTCTTTTCTCACTGATATTTATCTCGCACAAAATCTTACAAGCTGATAGACTACACCACCTCCACAAAGCCCCTTCAGAAAGGATAGTCTACCTCCATACGGATTGGTAGCGCAGTGTCAGCCGGAGAAGTTCATTATTGTTGAATCTCAGCGTAGGTCGGTGATGAGAGCCATCAAGCCCTGTTCATATCAGAGCGTCAAACACCTGAGTAGAAAGGCTGCATGATACCATTATCACAGGTAATAATAGTAATCACTGCCATCCTCTTGGCCTTGTCAACACTGTCTATATTTGTCCACATAGCTGTCGTGCACCCTGCTGAGGGTATAGCATGGCTGATATCCGCCCCCATACTCCCATCATAGAAGTATGAAAGCAGGCAAAGCAATCCATCATAATCTCCAATTACCCTCATCTTTCTTTCACGTACCTATTCCTTGTCAATAAGAGATCTCACAGAAGCCTCCACCAGTCACACATAAGCGAAGCTGATCAGCCAGTTCCATCTCCTCAGCCCTGTATGCTCCTCCTATCTCTGCATCCGTTCCTTCTTTCCTCCTATTCACGAACACTGGCAAATTATCTGCTCATATCCCAAACCTCAGATATCCCTCAAAATCTCCCTAAAGGTCACTCATGCACCACGATCGACCATAGCGGCACCATCCTGCTCCTCACACTGTTGTATACAGAGCATGAGACCATCCATTAGCGCTACATGTCTCATACTTAAAACTAATCTTTAATTATTTATAGCTTTAATCACTTCATTATTCCAGCTATAAAGCTTTTCTAATCTCCTCACCAACCTGCTCTAAGCTCATCGTACCAGCATAGCAGCTTTCTCATAGCCTTAAAATGTGCCACGCGACCACTGGCATCGCTCATATCAAGAAGAAACTCCTTGAGTGCCATCCGACGGTATCAGAGAGCACCCTTCACAGCCTTCTTAGTCTCACCAGTTGCAATCTTTGGTCCATTGCCACATAGTCACCACACTCCAGCATGATGTTGGATATAGAATATCTCCATTCCTTGCAAAGCCCGACTGATAAATGAGGAGGTCAACTATGAGCTTCATCTCGTGAACGCACTCAAAACATGCGCATTTCTTGGATCGCCAGGCCTGCTTCCAACAAGAGTCTCTCAAAACCTGCCCGCATAATTTGCGCAAATCACCACCACAAAAGCACAGCCTGCTCACCGAAAAAGGTCTGTCTCAGTCTCAGTTCTGTAAGTTGTCTCAAAGAATACCTTAAGCTCCAGCTCCACCAGACCTGCTCCACCATGCAAGTGCGTTATCAGAGCCTGACCTGCCCAGCATCCTGGATGCGTTGCTACAGCAACAAGGGCAGGGTTCCTTTTCCTTCTAAGTACCTCAGAACGAACCACGATATGTGCAGGAGCCTTTGGGCTATCATAGTTGTCTACTCCTTCAGCAGGCGCTGTAATAAGCACCATAGTGTACGTTGAGAGCCATGTGTACAGGCTTCATAAGACTATGTTGTACCAGGTACAAGATTTGGCCTATGCTCCTGGCAGCAAAGCTTTGCCTCTGAAGATCGTCAATATTTATAAGAATCATAATTATATCTGGCGGCCCTTTGCGTACCTCAGCGGCCTGTAAGCACCTTAAGTCCCTCTGACTCTGCACTTAGCCCAGACTCTGCATAGAGAGACCAACCAATTACCGTTGCGTGTACGACTCTGTAAGGTTGAAGTGCATGAGGCGTGTCCCTGGCACGCCGTAACCGATTATTGCAATTGTCTTTCCCTCCTAATATTATTAGAAAGGTTACAATCCTTCTCATGGAAAATATCCTTGCGCATGACACAACTTCATTCCTCCGTATATTCTCCAAGTTTATTTTGACTACAAACACTAATCATCCCACATTTCGCCACAGGCCAAAGCAGGGACTCTTTCAAGACCGGTAACACCTGCTTACGTACCCATCTCTAGTATTTCTCTTTACCAAGAAGATTTAAAATGCCTCTATCTTGGTCTGACCAGTGACGCGTAAGCTCAACAGTAAAGGGATCTCGCCAGAGACATCTACTATCTGGCTCTGAAGACGTCAGACGTGGCACTATTCCCTGTCTTTCTGCCTGCTGTGAAGCCTTAAGCTTTAACCAAGACAAGCTCTCGGTTACTGAGCTGTCCGATGAAGCACCTTTACCTCCTTAACGTCCCTCAAGCTTTCCCAGTGCTCGCTTTACAATCCGGTCATCACCTGGTCATCACCGCGAGAAACTATTGGTCGTTCCTGAAACATACAGGACGCTCCGTGTTCACTAACGGTAAGACTGTCAATAATAAAGCCTCTTCGCTGAAAAAGTCCCGCTTTCACTCCTTGCTAGAACACCGGATGATGTCTCTATCAAATACGAAAAATACAATTTTGATCGCCATACACTCCTTAGCTAAAAGAGCATGTTTTGTTAAAACTTGACTCCACAATATCAATCGATATCCACAATGTCAGAGTAATGATAGTAAGCAATGCGAAAGCTATGCCATAGAGTTATACATCAGACTGCCACCTTTTTCAAATCTTTCTACATCTGTATCCCTGCAAATATTGTAGCACCACCGACATCTACTACTGTGGTTGGCACGCATTGTATGCTGTGGTTACGGGCACACTTTGCTTGTCCGATAGATCATGGAAGGACTGCAACACACAATCTGTTCCTTCTCTTACCCGACTCACCTTTTGATGATGATACTACCTCTGGTACACTCTCTGCTTCTCGGACTCCAAATTAAAAGAGTGCGTGTGACTCCCAAGGAAGCCTCCTGTAGTAGCAAAGCTTTAGTAACTATCGCGTAGCCACCTCAGTAGCCATCAAAGCCCTCAGCTACTGAATCTCCATCTCCTTGTGGACTATCGCATTAATCACATTTTCTTATGAAACATTCCTCCTTACATCATACATCTAGCACAGTCTCGTCAATTTTCCAGTCACTTTTGTAAAATGACAATGTTATCCTCTTTTATCATTTCTCCGTCTAAGAAAGCCCTCACTGTCCAGTTCCCAAAGTCTGCCTCATCTATTCCCTGCCAAAGTTCAGCCAAAATCTGACCATAACTTTGTCATCAGCTTCCTCATAGCTTCCAAAGTCATTTTCTGCAAACTTGTAAAGCTCTCCACTGGGATTATACCATGCTACGGTCACAACATGAAGACCTTTTATTTCACTGAAACTAAGCAGGCATACTGCTTCCTTGTCTTTACTTACATCAAATACCTTTGATTCAGCCTTATCAGGTACTCACTTCCATCATCTTATGGGAAATCCCAGTATTCGATAAAGCTGTAGCAGAGCTTTCTATCTCTTTCTACTACCTCCGTCTTCATCAATGGTAGTACAGACCAGCAGACCGCTTTCATCTATGAAGATGTCTTTGTTTTCTTGTCTATAAGCTCCAGACCATCACCTTGAAGATATTTATAGTAATATCTCCTGCTGTAAGTTCAATATAAGCTACATATACCTCCATCTTTGACATATAAAGAGGCTCTTCAAGGTGCTTAAATATTAATCGACCACTTTCCGCCTATAACTTCTCAAAAATATTCTAATACCCTTCTCTTCTTTTTCATTTTAGCAATAATCACCGGCTCTGAATCTGTGACAATTTCATACAATAATTTAGTGTAAATATAACATGAGTGATAATTCTTACCTATCTAATTTTCCTCTGACAGCCTTTTTAAATCATTTACATAGTCTCCATTTCCACTTCATATATAACATTAGAACAATGGTCTTCCCAATATGGCTCACTTTCATCAAACACATCACAAAAATGCAGAATGTTCTTCAAACACCCTCACAGAAAGTGCCTGATTAAATTCAATTTCTAACTAATTTGTATTTTCACCACGATACCAAGAGTGTGAGGTCTACCATGCTCATCCCTTCTTTATAAGAAATTTTTCCTGCATACTGATCTTTTAGTGTTCGCTTTACGATATTCTCCACTTTTCCATAATTCACTGACCTTTTCTAAAAATATAGTTAATTAAGTGAATAGATTCTTTTATAAATGTATACCCAGGTTCTCCACCATAATAACATCAATATATAAATTTTCTGTAATTATTGCGTATTGTTTTATACTTGGAGTATCTAACCAACCACCTGAATATAACTTTAATTTCTTTCAAATATTTATTATTTTTGAGACCTCATATATAACATTGGAAAAATTATTCTCTTTTTAGTTCTTCAACATTCTCATACATTCCTAAATCTACAAACTTTCTTTTCAACTATCCTTACAGCATCCACCATGTCCAAAAATCAAGATTATCCTGGTCTTTTCATTTTAGTTCTATAATTGTGCTGATAAACCCTCTCAGTTAAAAATCTTTGCTATACTCCCTCTGGAATCTCTCCCTTTCGATATTCTTTCCAAACTTCCATACTATCCTCACTTTCCCTATTATTTATTTTTCCATAGAAAAATCTTCTTTATATCTTATTTCTTTAAATGTCCACTCATTATCTATTTTTATCTCTTCTGTTGTATCCCAGTAGTTTTTCTAACTTTTCAAATATACGGTTTTTAATTTCACTCCTCAAATTCAAAGCACAGCATAGTATCCTCTGGTTTTTCTTCCATTTTAATTACTTTTCCGGTTAAGTTTTTAAGTGGTTCAGTAAGAGGTATGTTCCCACTCATACCATAAGCATGCTCTATAGTATAATAGCGGAAGCTCTCTAGCTCTGTTTCAATCACATTAACTATATCCCCTTCTTTTAAGAGTCCGTTTCTTTCAACCTTAAATTCCATTTCCTCATGTGGCACCTCTACAATAGTAGTTAATAACATATACATTCTTTATATGCTCCTTAACTGCAAAAACTTTCTGCAGTCCTGATAATTATATCATCATTTCTACAGAAAGTCCTCAAGTTTCATAAATTTGGTTTTTATATCCTAACAACAGTAAAAACCATAGTACTTCTGGCTTCCATATTTATCATATTGCCATTGGTTCTTACCTTTTTATCCCTGGTATCAGGAAGCCTGCTTTTATATTTCAAAGCGAAGAATCAGCTTTCAATCTGCCAGCATAGACAATGTATGGCGCTCGGAAGATAACAGTCCTGTCTCCCAGTGTACATTTATTGCAACACAAACTATGTCATCAGCCGTATTATCAGCATTTCTTCCTGCAAATATTACCCTAAGCACATTGGTATGATCAGGTCCTGGTGCCCAAGAGTCAGGAAAGCCAAGTGAACAGCCACCCATAGTGTTTTCTGATTACAGGATGCTCATTTCTAAACTTAATCAAATATCTTGTGAACCTAAAATGCTCCCTGTTTTTCTCTAACTGATCCCACTCAAGCCAAGATATAGGGCTGTCCTGACAATACGTGTTATTGTTGCCAAACTGTGTATTAAGAAATTCATCACCGGCAAGGAACATAGGAGCTCCCCTGCTTAAAAGCAAGGTTGTCATCGCGTTCTTACAGAGCCTGTGGCGGAGCTTATTGATATTCTCGTTATCAGTCTCACCCTTCCCAGCCACAATTCCAGCTTCTGTTATCATCAGTTCCATCGGTATTATTCCAACCATTTTGCTTCATTGTGCTTATGGCTGTAGCAATACATATCCCAGAGTGTAAATCCATCGTGACAGTTAAGGAAGTTTACAGATGCATTATCCCCCCTGTGTTCCGGATTGTATATGTCCTTTGAGCCAAATATTCTCTTAGCAGCCACTGACATAAGCCCTATATCTCCCTTAAGGAAATCCCTCATGTCGTCACGGTACTTTCCATTCCACTCTGCCCAGCGGTTCCACGATGGAAAGGTTCCTACCTGATATAGTCCGCCCGCATCCCAAGCTTCTGCAATGAGCTTCACATCTGCCAATATCTGGTCGTGAGGCAAGGTTTTTGTAAGAGCGGGTGCATTGGACATAGGGCAGAGCCGTCTTCATTTTCTACCTAGTATGCTTGCAAGGTCAAATCTGAATCCGTCTATGGTGTCAGTCAGCCCAGTATCTGAGACATTCAAGTATCATATACCTTACCACAGGATGGTTGCAGTTGAGGGTGTTGCCACAGCCACTGAAGTTATAATATTCACCTCTTGGAGTCAGCATATAATAAATGTTATTGTCAAAGCCCTTAAAGGAGATACTAGGTCCCATCTCGTTTCCTTCAGCTGTATGGTTAAATACCACATCCAGAAAAACACTCGATACCATTGTCATCAGTCTCTTGATTAGCTTTTTAAAGCTCCTGAACTGTTATCCTCGACCCTTGCAGCATAACTGGGTATTAGGCGCAAAGAAGCTAATCGGATTATAGCCCCAATAGTCAACCAGAACCTCTCCGTTATATATTCTGTTATCCTTAATTTCATCAAACTCAAATACCGGCATCAGTTCAACCAGCATTTATGCCAAGGTCCTTAAGGTATGGAATCTTCTCCATCACGCCTGCAAAGGTACCGGGTATTTTTACACCTGAGGACGCGTCCTATGTAAAGCCTCTGACATGCATTTCATAGATGACCAGGTCTTCAAGAGCCATATTGGGATTAGGTTCACTTCCCAGTCAAAGTCATTACGCACAACTCTTGCCTTGTAAAAGACTTGCTGCTGCGCTTTTTACCCCATTCACTCTGCCCTGTAACTGATTTGGCATACATATCCAACAGAATATTATTCTTATCAAAGATAAGTCCTTTTTCTTTGTCATAAGGACCATCAACTCTATAAGCATATTCAAAATCTTCAATATTCAAATCAAATACTATCATAGAATAAACGTTGCCTATTCTATAGGGTTTCCGGAAAAGAGTATAACCGCATAAGGTTCAGTCTTCCCTGCTCTTAAAAAAAGTAGTTCTACGCTTGTCCCTCCATTGGTTGGAACAGTGAGTTAACTTTACCACTGGGAATGGCTGTCGCTCCATTTTGTTCGTAGAGACCAGCCTTGCCAGCCATTAATGTTCATCTATTGGTCGAATATGGAATCTTTCAAAATGAGAGATTGTTATTCCTTCTGCCATATAATCCTCGATTGCACACATATACCATCTTATGCTGTAATCATCTTACAATCATTAAGATAATCTGTAAAAACAGCTTTATTTGAGTTCTGCACTGTCTAAAATTATGGTAAATGGTCCATCGTTGAGTTAAACTAACCTTCATATCTGCACCAAATTCACCTGTTCAACCTTAGGAACCTGTTTTTACATTCATCGATTATATAATGATACAGCTCTTTTTGCCATATCCGGGAGATCCGCAGTAGTGAATCCCGGTCTGTTGCCGCGACTTAAATCAGCGATATAAGGTAAACTGAGATATAAGTAAGAGCTCACCGTTTTACATCTTTTAAGCTAAGATTGGTCTTACCATTCTCATCAGCCATTATTCTAAGGCCAGCATCTTCTTAATCATCTTGTCAGCTATTTCTTTTGTATCATCCTCACCTACGCCTATAGCACTCATCTTGCCCCTGTCAATTGCCCTCTGACCTCTCCATCAATTTTACGTCAGAATTTGTTACAACCTGAATTATAAAACGCATAAATGCATCCCCCTTTAATTAAAAATTCATTAGACAGAACACAAAAACCACCGTACCGAATATACCGGTACGACGGTCTGATCTGGTAATGTATATTAATACTCAGGCCTCCGTACGGTAGCACTCAATAAAAGCTACCCCGGACAAGCCCCCATTATATAATTATATCCCTGTTTTATAATAATTATCTACGATTAAATGCATTAAAACCTGGCCAGTAAGCTGCTGCCCCAAGCTCCTCTTCGATTCTAAGAAGCTGATTATACTTAGCTACACGCTCACTTCTTGAAGGAGCACCTGTCTTAATCTGGCAGGTATTAAGAGCTACTGCAAGGTCAGCAATTGTTGTATCCTCAGTCTCACCTGAACGATGTGAAGAAATTGCTGTATATCCTGCCTTATGAGCCATCTTAATTGCCTCAAGTGTCTCAGATACAGAACCAATCTGGTTAAAGCTTTGATAAGTATGGAGTTAGCTGCGCCAAGCTTGATACCCTTCTCAAGACGCTCTGTATTGGTAACGAAAAGGTCATCACCAACAAGCTGAACCTTGTGTCCAAGCTTCTCAGTCATCTTCTTCCAGCCTTCCCAATCCTCCTCATCAAGACCATCCTCGATTGAGTAGATAGGATACTTTATCAATGAGGCTCTCCAGTGAGCAATAAGCTCATCAGAAGTAAACTTCTTGCCTGACTTTGGCTGTAGTAGTGTCAATTCCCTTCTCCTTGTCTTTCCACTCGAAAGAGGCTGCATCCATAGCTATAACGAAGTCTGTACCTGCCTTGTAGCCTGCATTCTCTATAGCCTTGATGATATGCTCGATAACATCCTCATCATCCTTAAGGTTAGGAGCGAAACCACCCTCATCACCTACTGCTGTAGTGTGGCCTTCCTTCTAAGAAGTGCCTGAAGTGCGTGGAATACCTCTGCACACATTCTAAGACCTTCTCTAAAGCTTGAAGCACCTGCTGGCATAATCATGAATTCCTGTGTATCTACAGAGTTTGTAGCGTGTGCACCACCATTTAAGATGTTCATCATAGAAGTGGGAAGCCTGTTGCCGTTAGCGCCGCCTGAAGAATCTGTAAAGAGGATATCAAGAGCATTAGCTGCTGCTCTTGCTGCTGCAATAGATACAGCAAGTATAGCATTGGCACCAAGCTTTGACTTATCCTTTGTTCCATCAGCCTTAAGCATAGCTGCATCAACTGCATAGATATCAAATGCGCTAACACCCTGAAGTACATCATTTATAACTGTATTAATGTTCTCAACTGCCTTAAGAACACCCTTACCACCATAACGAGACTTGTCACCGTCACGAAGCTCAAGAGCCTCAAATTCACCTGTAGAAGCACCACTGGAGCAGTTCCTCTACCTGCAATTCCGCAAGCTAAAATAACTTCAGCCTCAACAGTTGGATTACCTCTAGAGTCAATAATCTCTCTACCGATAACCTTCTCGATTTCTAAATTTCCTAAATAATCCATTTTCTTCTTCCTTTCCATGCTTTCCGCATTGTAAAGTATTATTAAACACTAAGATGATAACATAATTAGCATAAAAACTAGATAGATAATGTAAAAAATGTGGTAAATTTTGGGGAATAAATCTCACTTTTTAACAAATGAGTCCCATTCAAATACTAAACAGCAAAATTACATATTCATATCCACTTCAAGCGCAGAGGTACAGTGTGGACAGCGTGTAGCCTTGATGCTGATAGTACTCTGGCAGAATGGACAGGGTCTTTTCTGTAGGGCTCATTTGCCTCTTCCTTCTTTTTTACGCTCAGCAAGCTTATTAAGCGCCTTAACGATACAGAAGATGATAAATGCCATTATAATAAAGTTGATTATAGCTGTAATAAATGCTCCGTGCTTTACTTCAGAACCATTTATGGTAGCTATAAGGTTAGAAAAATCAGTACTTGCAAATATACCGATAATTGGTGTAATAATATCGCCAACCAAAGAGGTAACTATAGCCTGAAAAGCTCCACCTATAATTACACCGACTGCAAGGTCCATCACATTGCCTTTAGCGCAAATGCCTTAAATTCTTCAGAAATTTCTTCATTTAGAATTTCTCCTCCTTAAAAATGTTTTTATTTTTAAAACCATTATGATGTCGGTCTTAATATAACATATAAGTAATGATTTAACAACATTAATTTCTTATTTGTGATAAGGTTCACCCATTTTTATCCTAAATGCCCTATATATCTGTTCAGAGAGAATCAGCCTCATAAGCTGGTGTGGAAAAGGTAGCTTTGAAAAGCTAAGCTTATAATCTGATTCCGCAATCACTTCATCTGAAAGCCCTAAAGACCCACCTATGATAAATACAAGATGGCTCTTTCCTGATACGAGTAGCTCCGATATCTTCTCTGAGAGTTCTACAGAGTCTATCTCCTTCCCTTTAATCACAAGAGCAAACACATAGCAGTCACTTCCTTTGCCTTCTTAAGAAAGTCAGACATTCTCGCCCCCTTCAGCCTGTTTTATCTTCTCTTCTTCAGCCTCTGATGCGTTGTCAGGAGTTTTTCATCCTGCACCTGTTTTATTTCAATAACTGTATATCTTGACAACCTCTTGGTATACTCTGCAATGCCCGCTTCAAAGTACTTTTCTTTTATCTTACCTGCACAAAGTATAGTTATTTTCAATCCGAATACCTCTTCATCACTTCAGCTACCTCGTCAGCCAGTTCTCTGGCGATAATTCCGTATTTTCCTTTTTTCTCCTTCAGCATATCTCCTGCAAGTCCATAGATGTAAACTCAAGAGGAGTTACCATAAAAAGGTCTTTGTTTTTCAGTAGCGATTAAAAGCTGCAAGTATTCCCGTAAGCACATCACCCTGAGCCAGCCTTTTGCCAAGCCAGAGTTGCCGCTGTTATTTATATAGCACTTGCCACCGCCTGTAACCAGTGTTCTTGCCTCTTTTATAACTATTTCTCCGTTACAGCATTTTAGCTCTTTTGCAATCTGAACTATATTCTCCTTCACTTCTTCTTTAGGCAAATATAATAAGTCAGCCAATTCTTTGATATGAGGAGTCAGAATATAGTTCTTTTTCATATCTTTAACAGGATTAAAAATTCCTTTTCTCCCTTTCCTCTACTATCTCTCGAAAAGAGTGTGAGCCCATCTGCATCTATAACAGTCCTCACTTCTGATATCTCTAAGGTCTTATCAACCAGAGACTTGCTCCTTTTGGTTAAGCCAAGACCCGGACCTATTACTATCATGGCTGCCCATTCCTTCACAGCCTTCTCCAATTTATCTGCAGTTACCTTACTTATCGCCTTATCAGTGCTATCTTCATATGTAGTAAGTATAGCTTCCGGAAGCAGGTTTTGCAGAGACTGTCTGTTTGCTTCAGGCACAAAGAGTCTAACAAGCCCTCCACCTGTTCTGTATGCCGCAAGAGCTGAAAGGAAGGATGCTCCGCACATTTCCTCTGAACCCGCTATTATCAGTATCTTACCGAAGTCTCCCTTATTGCTGTACTCTTTTCTTTCCGGCATATAGTAGCTTATTTGAGACTCATCAAAGGTAAATGTATCTGGAGAAACCATCTCCAGGGCTTTTTTAGGAAAACCTATGTCAGCCACAACAATCTCACCTGCATAGTCTTTACCCGGATATACGGCTATCCCAGCTTATTTACGCCAAAAGTAATTGTGTAATCACATTTTAACAGCTACCCCTTCAACCTTTCCATTGCTGCCATTCACTCCCGAAGGGATGTCCACCGCTACCTTCACTGAATCAAACATATTGATATACTCGGTAAACTTAGCCAAGTCTCCTTCAAGCTTACCCTTAAATCCCACTCCAAATACCGCATCTATGACTATAGCCTGGTTAAATTCACTTTTTCTGTAATTAGCTTGGCTGGATTGGCTATTTTAACTACTACTCCCGCTATTTTTATAAGCCTTATCTGCTACTTTGTCTGATTGGTAAACTTTTCTTTTTTCCCAACCATTATTACTCTGAATTATACCCCCATTCATGGAGTATTCTTGCAGGCAATAGCCATCTCCGCCATTGTTGCCGGGCAGCAAACTGCTATAATCTTTTTATCCTCGTCATCTCTTTAGAAGCTTATCCCTTATAAACTCCGCCACGAACAGAGCTGCTCTTTCCATAAGCACTCATCCCGGACATGACCAAGTTTTCTTGCATCTTCATCTAGTTTTTGCTCCTTCGCTGTCTACAAGTCTTATCATAATCAGCCCTCCGCCACTGCTACAGCACTCACATATTCTTTTGGTATCCGAAATCGAAACAAAGAATGTTTTTAATACCCCAAGTTCCTCTTGTTTTAATTTTGCTTTTCACCATATAAGTTCACTAGGGTTTCCCAAGCTCATCCCTAGGACTTCTATCTCTCTTATCTTAAATCCCAAAAAGCCTGTTCCCATAGCCTTTGCGACAGCTTCTTTCACAGCCCAGTTTCCTGCTGCCCTGTCTGGCTTATTTACAATCAGTTCCCTTTCTTTCTCTGTAAAAACATACGACAAAAAGCATCCTTTTCGCATCTTTTTGACTCTTGATTTTTCGATTAAATCATTACCAATTCCTATAATCAAGCTAATCTTCCTTTACTTAGACCCCTTATTTTTAAGTGAATAAGAGAGTCTCATCAAAGTGTCCGAAAGGTGAATTGTTTCAACTATAACATCCTTTGGTAATCTAAGATCCACAGGTGCAAAGTTCCATATAGCCTTGATACCGCACTTTACAAGTTTTGCTGCAGTTTCAGTTGCCATTTCCTTTGGGACTGTAATCGCAGCTATGTACCTGATTATTTTTCGATATAATCAGGCAGGCTATCCATTCAAGTATTTCTATGTCTCGATTTTCTTTCCAATCAATTCAGGGCTTTTAATATCAAAGACCTGCTTTACATAAAAATCCTCTTTTTGCAAAATCAGTATAATTCGTGATTGCAGTTCCCAGATTACCTGCTCCTACTATAATAAGGTTGTAGTCCTTATCAAGCCCCAAGATTTTGGCAATCTCATTGTATAGATACTCTACATTGTAACCATAACCCTGCTGACCAAAGCCCCCAAAAATTATTTAAGTCCTGCTCTGATCTGGGATGCTGTAACCTGCATTCTCGCTCAACTCTTTAGAAGAAATCCTGTCTATCCCTGATTTCAGTAAATCCCCCAGATATCTGTAATATCTAGGCAGTCTCTTTATGACCACAGGAGATATATTCTTTGACTCCATATTTTTCCTCCAACCCCATTCAGTGTTATGATTTACACTCCTGCAGGTACATCCTTAATACTAAATGATATTCTTCCCATCTTATCTTTTCCAAGGCAGATAGTCTTTACTATGTCTCCAAGTGTAAGTACATCTTCAACATTGTTTATTCTCTTTTTGAAACCTTAGATATGTGTACCATTCCCTCCTTGCCAGGGGGCAAATTCAACAAAAGGCACCGAAATTCTTTGATAGAAACAACCTTACCCGGTATAAACCTTACCTTCTTCAAACTCAGTAACTATCATTCTAATGATTTCTTTAGCTTCATTTATCTTATCAATGTCCGTACCGCAAATGCTTACATTTCCCTTCATCGGTTATATCTATCTTAACTCCTGTCTTGTCTATGATGGCATTGATGGTCTTACCCTTCTGTCCAACAACCTCACCAATCTTCTCAGGATCAATCTTAATCTGCTCAATCTTAGGTGCATATTCATTCACACTTGGTCTAGGCTCTGCAATAGCAGGTCTCATACAGGTATCCATAATGAACATTCTTGCTTCTCTTGTTCTTGCAATCGCACCCTCTACAATCTCCCTTGTAAGGCCGTGAATCTTGATATCCATCTGAATAGCTGTGATTCCCTCTGTTGTACCTGTTACCTTAAAGTCCATGTCTCCAAAGAAGTCTTCAAGTCCCTGAATATCTGTAAGGAGTACATAGTCCCCATCTGTCTCACCGGTAACCAAACCACAGGAAATACCGGCAACCATCCTCTTAATAGGCACACCCGCAGCCATAAGCGACATACAGGATGCACAGGTAGAAGCCATAGAAGTTGATCCGTTAGACTCGAAGGTCTCAGATACAGTACGGATAGCGTGAGAATTCCTCCTCGCTAGGGAAGTACCGGTATGAGGGCTCTCTCAGCCAAAGCACCATGTCTCTATCTCTTCTTCCCGGGTCCTCTTGAAGGCTTGGTCTCACCTACTGAGTAGGATGGGAAATTATAGTGATGAATATATCTCTTGTAGGTCTCTTCTGCATTAAGTCCGTCCACCTTCTGAACCTCTGAAAGAGGTGCAAGAGTGGTAATATTACAAATCTGAGTCTGGCCTCTTGTGAACATAGCTGAGCCATAGACACGTGGTATAAGGTCAACTTCAGCAGCAAGCTTTCTTATCTGAGACATCTCACGGCCGTCCGGACGCTTATGGTCTTTTAATATCATCTTTCTAACAGTCTTCTTCTGATACTGATATACGGCGTCAGAAAGGAAAGGAAGCCATTCTTCATTTTCAGCAAAATGCTCGCTAAGCTTATCCATGATAGCAGAGATGTTCTCTTCTCTTACCTGCTTTTCGTCAGTAAATACAGCCTTTTCCATCTCCTCTGGAGTAACCACTTCCTTGATTGCAGTATAGAACTCCTCCGGTACTGCATATCTCTCGTACTCTGACTTAGGCTTGCCACACTCTGCGGTTATCTGCTCTATAAATGCAATTATTTCCTGGTTGATTTCATGAGCCTTATATATAGCCTCAATCATCTTTGCCTCAGGCAGCTCGTCAGCACCTGCCTCTATCATAATAACCTTCTCCTTGGTAGAAGCAACTGTGAGCTTAAGGGCTGAGACTGCCATCTCGGCATTGCTTGGATTGATTACAAATTCTCCGTCAATAAGGCCTACCTGTGTAGTTGCGCAAGGTCCGTCAAAAGGCACATCAGATATGGCTGTTGCTATAGCTGAACCAAGCATAGCAGTAAGTTCAGGAGAACAGGTCGGATCTACACTAAGAACCAGGTTATTGAGTGTAACATCATTTCTGTAATCCTTTGGGAAAAGAGGACGCATAGGACGGTCAATTACTCTTGAAGTAAGAACCGCATTCTCAGATGCCTTACCCTCTCTCTTATTGAAGCCTCCCGATATCTTACCTACAGCATACTGTTTCTCTTCATACTCCACTGAGAGCGGGAAGAAATCAATGCCTTCTCTTGGCTTCTCTGAAGCTGTACAGGTAGAAAGAACAACTGTATCGCCATAGTGCATAAGTGCTGCACCGTTAGCCTGCTTGGCAACCCTGTCTATATCTACTGTAAGGGTGCGTCCGGCAAGTTCCATACTAAAACTCTTAAACATAATTTTACTATCTCCTTTTTATACTGGCTTTTGTAAATCCCGAAACTACTGAAAAAAATGACTCCTTTGAATCAGCTTTTTCAGAAGTCTCGGCAAAAAGTTAACAAAGCTAAAAACAGTATATCACACCCATTCCGTTAGCAACAGAGTGTGATATACTTATTTATAGATTTTTATTCTCAAAATCTTCAATCGATACAGGCTTTGCAAACAGATATCCTGGAAAATAATCACATTTGATATTTTTAAGAATTCAAACTGTGATTTTGTTTCCACACCTTCGCAGATTACAGGCATATCAGAGCCTTCGAGAGCTGAACTATCATTCCTATAATCTTTCTACTCTTTTCTTCATCCTTTGTTTTATACAAGAATCCCATATCAAGCTTTTAGTACATCTACAGATATATCCTTTAGCATATTAAGCGAAGAATATCCGCTTCAAAGTCATCCATCTCAACTGTAAATCCAAGTCCCTAAAAGCTTTTTCTACTATCATTAGCCTGCTCTCAACATCCTTCATAATCAAGGGTTTCTGTGATTTCAAGCTTTTAGTCTTGCAGGGTTAATCTCATATTTTTCAACTATCCTTACAAGCTCTTTGTATATATCAAGGAAATAGAAGTCTGCAGGAGAAATATTCACTGATATATAATAATCACCATTTCCTTCATTCTGCCATTTCTTTAGCAGTTTTGCGGCTTCTTTCCATACAAACAGATCCACCTTGCTTATAAGACCGTTTTTCTCAAACATAGGTATGAATCTATATGGCGGCATCAAGCCTTCGGTAGGGTGAATCCACCTGATAAGAGCCTCAGCTCCTATAACCTTGCCATCGCCATCACACTGTGCCTGCAGATACACCTTTAACTGATTATCTTTTATAGCATTGTCAAGTTCACCTGAAAGCCTCTGCTCCCAGTATTTTAGCTCTCTTATCTTGTCATCATAGTAGAATATTTTATTCTGATAATCTTCCTTGTTCTTGGAGATAGCCATTCCAGCCCTGTCAATCATCATAGACGGGGATAATTTTCTATCCTCAATGTAGTACACGCCTATCTGCATATTGATAGGATAGTGTATGCCATCAGTCATCGATACTTCTTTTGCTATACTCTTGTATAGTTCTTCATCAAACTTATCTTTCTCTGTAAGAATACAAAACTTATCTCCTGAAAGCCTGCAATACAAAGTATTCTTAGTTATTTTTTCTCTTAGCTTCCACGCTATTGAGTTAAGCACCTTGTCGCCGACAACTTTACCAAAAGAATCATTGATTAGCTTAAAATCCTGAACATCAGAGCATAAAATATAGTAATCCTTATCCGGATTCTCCTTTAATATCTCTTCAACCTTGTCGCAAAAGTAATCACTGTTATAAAGTCCGGTTAACTTGTCATGCGTAGCCTTGTACTTATCTTTGTTGAATATATCAACATCTATGGTTCTATCCTTTATTTTGTAATAGCTGCCTTCCGGTTTTCCATTCCTATACAGCTTCTTATATACAATGTCATAATGCTTCTGTTCGCCTTTGTCACTCATTGTACACAGGGTAGAATACTCAAGTCTTTCACTGTCAAAGTTCTCTAGCTTAAACATCTTACTAATTTGTTTAATGACCAATGAATAATCATCCTTGACGCCCAAAAAGCTCTTTGCTACGTCATTTACAAAGACGCATTCACCTTCAATATCAAGAAACACGATAATATCATCTGTTTTTCAAAACAATGCGGAGAGCATTTTTATCTATTAACGCTTTCTGTTTGTTCTCTAACAAAAACCAGATAAGCCATCACTACACTGACTGTGTAACCGAGCACCGATATATCCACCGCATAATTAAGAAACTTATATAACAAGTTGACCACTACTGCAATAGTGAAGGATGCAAGAAGAATAATGTATTTTTCCATAATAAGCAGGACTAAGCCCCCGCCAGTTTATAAATTATAATAAATGCAATGAGCATCAAAACGCCACAAGATACTATATTGTGTAATGTTGCAAGAGGCTGTACAACTGTAGTAAAGTAGTACCAATTTCCCAATCATTACCTTTTGAGTTGTAAAAAGTGATTGTGTGAATATATTACTTAAAAACAAGTAACACATCCAAAGCAATAATTGCGTCTACAAAATAGAATATTTTAATATTTGTAATCTCATATTTTGTGACTTCAACTGCTATCTTAAGTGCTACATACCTGATTCCACATATGCAGACTAGATAAAAAGTATGAAGCACTCAAAGCAGTTTGTACATCTTCAGCAAACAAAAGTGCGAGCCTGAATGACTACAGAAATTATATTTACAATAATCAACAGCCTTACTTTTAGAAGCTACAGCCTGTTTTTTTCTTTATCGTTCTGATAAGACAGATAGCAAAGTACAACGAAAGCACAAGCAAACAAACTTATAAACGATACAACAACTGAATCCATTCATTTTACCTCAATAGCTTATTTTTTTAATACCTGTAAGTAATATTTTTCCCTATATCAGCATATTGTTAATCTATCATTTTCTTGATCTTTTACAGCATAATCAAAAGCTGCTCATCCTTAGCAGTCTTCTTATCATCCTTTTATCTTGTAGTCAGAGTTATACCTACTTTATTGATGCTTTCACCATCTGGGAGGTAGTACTTTATTGTTGTAAGCTTAAGTCCTCCTATTACAGTGCTGCCGTCCTTACCAAGTACTTCAAGTATACTCTGAGCCACTCCTTTTGCCGTAGCTTGTTTTCTCCTACAGTTTCTGCATATCCGTTATCCTTTAGGGCTCCGGTAAAAAGCTCTGAGGCACTTGCAGACTCATTGTTTATAAGAATAACAATAGGTAGAGTTAAATACCTTGTCATCACCGGTTGAGAGTTCACCTGTCTTTGCTATCTCCTTCTTACCGCTCTTGTATACAAAAGAAAAAATATCAGTATTATCAGGAAGTATACGGTCAAGCATATCATAGGCTGTGCCTACATATCCGCCTCCGTTGTTCCTAAGATCAATCACAAGTCCTTCTATATCCTTTTTTACCAGCTTGTTTAATGCACTGACAAATTCTTTACCTGTATTGTCAAGAAAAGCATTTACTTTGATATACCCTACCCTTCCGTTAGTGTAGGTCTTAGAAGAAACAGTAGGTATAATTACCTCATTTCTTTCTACAACCATCTTTTTTGTAGTCTTGCCTCTGAGTACAGTAAGAGTAACCTTACTTCCCTTTTTACCCTTAAAATAAGAGGTAGCCTTGAGAATCTCAAGCCTGGTTAGGTCATTTTTACCTGCTTTAAGTATAATATCACCCTTTTTGAGCTTGGCTTTCTTTGCAGGGCTTCCATCAAATACATTGGTTATCTTAATCCCGCCGGTCTTTACATCTTTGGCAACCTCGATACCAATTCCGTAGTATTCACCCTTCATGGCACTGTTAAAGCTCTCAAGCTCCTTGACCGTATAATATACAGAATAAGGATCATTTAGCTTGCTTACAAAAAGCTTGGATATGGTATCAAGGCCAGTCTTGTCATCCGCCTCTTCAAATACCTCAGCTAAAATCTCATTGGTATCCACATCTTCATAATAATTCTGATTAACCTTGTCTATTAGATCCTTTAATTCGGTCTTAATCTCCTGCGCCCTAGCCTCAGAAACAGCGGCATCCGCTCTTAATGTATAAAAATTAAAAGGCATACCAAGCACAAGTGTTGACGCGAGCATAATACTTCCCGCTTTTTTTACAAATCTATTCAACTTTTCCTCCATTCTTCTTCACCGCAACGGTCTCTCCAAGAGACACTGGTATTTCAGCGTGTTTCTTTAACTTATTTAAAATATCAGGATTAAATTCTATCTCATCTTTTCTTAACAAGTACAACTATAGTAGATCCTCCAAATTCAAAGCAGCCCTTTTCAAGACCTTTAGCAATTCTACCCTTTAACTTATGATTTGATATCTTTCCAACCATAAGTGCTCCTATTTCCATCTGAATAATCTTGCCAAAATTATCAGTATTAATCACAGCATATTCTCTTGTATTTTCAGAAAATACAGGGTATACAGACAAAAGCAATAGGGTCTTACGCAGTGGAGTATTCCCTCTATTCGTTTCGTTCTTACAACTACACCGTCATCTGAAAATATATATCTGTGATAATGCTTGAGCGTAAGCCTGTAAATAAGAGCATAACCGCCTTGAAAATTCTTTTGCAAGCACACTGTCTTTTAGTAAGCTCGCCAAATTATATCTTGAGTTTTTAATTTTAAAACGAAAGAATCTTCTCTTAATTCTACCACAGAAAGATATCCATCACAAGGGTTAATAAAATGATTCCGGTTTTTATCAAATTTAACCTCTTTTTCTTCTTTTAAAAACTCATTAAAGGAATAGAAGCCCTTTGCAGGCACCTCTATTCCCTCAAGTGAGATATTATTCTTCTTTATGAAACCCCAGTATCAACAGCCTTGAAAGAGGTGAGTCTAAGAACTTACCTCCTATATCAGAAACCACAGGGCTTTGTAAGCAGTTTAAGCAACGCTCTCCCGCTACTGTACTATATAAAAATCTTACTGAATAATCTTCTCTCATCCGCATCCCATCCCATCAAAAATAATACACCCTATTACTTCTAAAGCACCTAGTATTATCATACAAACTTTTGCCAAGTGCGTTAGGGCTTCTTTTATTTCAAAAAGGCGAAACGAATCCAACCATCACAAAGATTAACATAACAAGGTAAGCGAGTTTATTCTTAAATATTCCTCTTTCATACGCAATATGAACCGCAGGAAGAAGAAGGGCAATTGTCGTTACAGGAAGTCCTAAATACACAGTTCTAAGCCCCGTACTCTGCCTCTGTCTCTCTTCTTCAAGGACGTTAAAGTATGCAAGACGGATAAAGGGCTGCAAGAACGTAAAAAGAAGCTATAAAGCCCGCTGCAATCTCATTATCTAAGAACACATATACAAATAATGCCGGGAATATTCCAAAGCTTACTAAGTCACTTAGGGAATCAATCTGGATACCAAAGCACTTTTCGTTGTGGTCCCTAACCTTTTTAGTGAGCAACCTTTCCGTCAAACATATCGCAGACACCCGACACAAGCAGGCAGACCACTGCCGTAGAAAAATTCTTTGTTTAATACCTGTAGGATTCCCATAAAAGCAGTCAACATGCCCACATAGGTAAGCACAACTGTGTAATTATAATATCCTAACAATCCCTTTTTCATAGTATCCCCCTTAAATAAGACCGGCTGCATAGCTGTAAGCCAAGATGCACCAAGGTTTTTCCTAATAATATAATCCAAATAAATTTCTTTTTATCCATCTTTACAAGTCCCTGAGAAGTAGCAAAGAAATCATCCGAAAATAAGCGTGACAATGTTGCCACAAACAAAAATATATCATATGACTTGCCTTTTTTTAATTCTCGTACTCCATTTATCATATTCTTTCTTGGGAAACATAAGCAGAACAACGTCCATACCATATTTCTCAGCCAAGAAATAAGCGATTATAGACCAGTGCAGATTCCAATGTAATTGCACCAGAATCCGCCCATGGGTCCAAACATAATCGCTCCTACAGCACAGCCCAAGAATCCCTGGAAGCACTCGGCACAACAACCTGTAAAGGCTTGCAATGTTACCAATACTAAAGGTGCAAATATCCGAAGGTAGCACATACCTCTGCAATGACTCAACTGAATCAATCTTGCCTTCCGCAAATTTTTAATAAATATCAGAGCTATTATTACCACTATTCCAATAGCCACTGCGATTATTCTATTTTTATTCTTTACTGACATAACTCTCTCCTAAAATCAGTTAGTCCAACGAGTTTTCGATTGATTTTGGTAATGAGTCTTGTATAAAGTCCGGTAAAACCATATTTTACTACAAAATAGCTTCCTTCTGCAATACCTACTCCACCAATCACATCAACTATAACGTCTTTGCTTGGTTGTAAGGTGAAATGCATATACATATCACAAAAAATCAGTGAAAAACAGCACATAAGGCTTAGGTATTCTCTTATTCTCTCTAACTGCAATATAGCAAAAACCAGCATGAGGCCAGTGAATGGAAGGAAAAAGATTGTCAATCGCATCTGTATTATACAGCCAAACCATAATCCTATTCAGAACCCTTCACTTCCTATCTCCGGCCTTATATTGGTAGTCAGGGATGATGAGGGAAAGCAAATAAAAGCAAATCGTTTTCATCATCTGCGCTGATAAACCTAAAAAGCCTCTTCCCTGCTTTGTCTTACACCCAAGATATAATTAGCCAGCCAATATATATAACAGCTTAAATATATAGAAACCGTCCAAGGTACAAGAGGTACAATAGAATCAAGAAATCTCAGCATTTATATGATGCCAGTTCGTAGTAAGTAATCTTGAACCAAAATATGTAATTGAATTCCACGTAATCGATATGAAAAGTGGAATCAACATAAACTTTTAGTATAAATAAAACTTCAGCGGACTTCTCTCTCATTAAAAAAACCTTTCTGATTATTTACAAGTATTAAAGTATCAAAAGCTATGACACCTTAACTCTATTTTTACTCGAGGTTCTTAAGGAATTATAATCTTTTTCTTACAACTATATATATTTTTGATTAACCAGCCAAAATCTCAATGCTATATACATTGTTAAACTTCTTACCCGGCTCAAGTACAATGTTACACTCTCTGTCAGCTAAGTCTCCTTCAAATTCCATCCTGTCACAACGTCCATACTATAAAGCTCAAGGCATACAAAAGGAGCATCCGCCTCTCCTTTGACCATATTGCAAGTATTGGCATCAAACTTAACAGTGACCATCTTTTTGCCATTTGGTTTAACAGGTGAAACCTCAGATATCTGGTTGTCCTCAAAAATGTAGGTAGTAGCATCAAAATACTCCTTGGTGATTGTACTTCTTCCATTTTCAAGCTTAAGCTCATGAAGTTCAGACAGTCTAAGTCCTGTATCATAATCTGCACAAAATACTTAGGATTCCCCTTAGAATTGTATTCTAAAGATATCCCACCTTATCAGCTTCTCCATCAATAGGACAGTTAAAGCCGGATGTGCACCTATGTTCAAAATACATAGTTTTATCACCTGTATTCTCCACCTCCCAAAGCACCTCTATCTTGTTGCCACTCAGGCGGTAGCCTATTCTGAGTGCGAAAATGAAAGGATACATCTTAAGCGTTTTCCTCATTATCTCTTATCTCAAACCAGATTTCATTTTCTTTCTCTTCTATAACCTCAAACTCCATATCTCTGGCAAAACCATCTTTCATGATATGATATTTCTTGCCTTCATGGGTAAATTCCTGATTCTTAAGCCTTCCTACGAAAGAGAAAAAGTATGAGCGACTGCCTGCCCTGATGCTTTCTCATCTCCTGCCAAAGGTATTCTTTACCTGAACTATCCTTTTATAGAGTTAACTCTGCTCCGTTTGATGCGATACTGATTTCAAGAACTTCATTTTTAATGTATAACTCATATCCGGTCTCCTTTGATATTAAATGATGTGGGTGTCAAAGTATTTGACCCCCATTGATCTAGAGATTGCTACAGGTGCGCTTTCATAATCCTTGCAAAAATATTCGTAATCCGCTCATTTTTGCAAAAATGGCTCTTACTCATATTTTTGCGTGTCAAAGATAATAAATTCTCTTGCAAGCAAGCCCTCTCGAATTTTTATACTTTTGACACTTGTATCGTAAATCAATGAGTATAGTTTAACCTCTGATTACATTTTAATCAAGTCTTGACTATGAGTTTTTGCATATTATCAATATTATTTTTAAATAAAAAGCCACGAGGACTTTAGTTTGTCCCCGTGACCTTATAACTGATTATTACAAATTATATCTAAGCGTGAATTACTTTAACTTGAAGCTAAAGGTGCCGTTTACTCCACCTGCGAGGTAACCTGAACAGTAACCATATCACCTCTTTGTACTTTTCGTTGAAGGTTACTCTGGTTGTATTGTTCCAATCAGCTGTCACCTTGCCTGATGCAGAAGATACAAGTCTGATTCCTGAAGTGTGTTTCTTGCAAGTGCGCTGAGGCGGCAACTCTCATTTTCAGGCTGCAGTATATCTATCAGTTATAACAAGTGCATCTCTTATTCCATTAACGGTAAGATTACCGGCTGGAGCTCTGAAATTTGCTGACCTCAGCCTTGGTAACTAAAAGGGCCTTTGCAGAAACTACCACATCCTTAGATGCTGTTGATCCCGCACCATCATTGACAACAGCTGTAACTGTATCGGTAAAATCTCCTCTTTTAGCCTCTTCTTTACCACGGCTTGGGAACTGCTTTGTCACCAGCTACTAAGTTCTTGGTGTCTCTTAACTCAAAGGTTATTATCTCCAATCTGTACAGTTGTACCATCAGAGGTCTTACCTGTAACTACAGCACTAACTGAGTCATAGCCTGTATTACCATCTGCTGTATACAGCAGAAGGTAAGCTAAGCTAAAAGCTTGAGAGGCTCTTTATGTCAGCTGCTGTAACCTTGACATTTATCTCGGATCCTGCAACAGGGTTGTTTCCTGTAGCATCTTTGTAGATAGCAAATGTGAAGTTCTCTGACTCATTGCCATTAACTGCAGCATTACTAGAATCTGTGAAATCTAAGTGACTTAGAGTTTAACTCACTTAACTTAACGAGGTAACATTGTTTTGCCACTGCCAGTCCGAGCTGCAATTGTAAATGCTCCGTTTCCGCTCTTCTTTACTCCAAGATAGTAGTTAGAATAAGCTGAAAGGTTTGAAAGCTCATGACCCTTGTTATCAACTATCTTAACCTTAGGAAGTACATTCTCTGTAGTACCACCCTTAAGAACACTCATCAACTGAAATGCTTCTGATGTTTGAAGGAACTGCAGGTGCATATACTGTAAGAGTTGTGATTGCAGGCTGCATATTGGACTGCACTGTAAATACAGCATTTGTTGTAATCTGTGTAAGTCCTGGCTCCAGGTTACATTTTTAACTGAATTATCCTTGGTTGCGTCATACTTAAGTTTAGCTGTTCCATTAGCTGTATTCTCCCAGGAGAAGGCCTCAGGAAGCTTAACGCCATACTTGTCACTGCTAAGTGTAGCATAGTCTGTTACAGCCTGACCAGCAGGGTTAGTAGCATTAAAATTAAAGTATGTTGACTCTCCGGCATATACTTCTGAAGGAGCAGTTACACTAAACAGAATACCTGCTTTGTGCCTGCTATCTTAATTGTTGTAGAAGTAGTATTGTTTCCGCTTGTTCCATAAAGTGCAACAAAGTTCACAGTTACATCACCTGACTTAACATCATTTATGCCTGTGAAAGGAATAGCAATGTAGTCAACTCCGTCCACCTCGAGTGTATCGTGGTAAGCAGTAGAACTATTGATACCAAGACCTGTAAGACCACCGTTTGCATAGATACTTACACCGTCCGTAGACTTCATACTTCTACCATACTGGTCTTTACTTCTACAAAGTCTTGCGTTGTTATTGTCTGAGCTGTTTACTGTAAGCTCATAAAGGCTTCTTTGTTACTGTGCTATACACCCTTTACAGACACTGAGCTTGCCTTTGCCTTTCGCTGCAGAGTGTAGCTGGAATGTATAGTAATGGTGTTCATTCCATCAACCTTTACAAAGAGTAAAGGGTTACAGGTGTGTTAAGTGGAAGATTGGGCTGCAATGTTAGTTACGTCAATAACGCCCTTAACAGGGATTAGCAGTACCTGTACCTGCTGAAACATTTACATTAAGTCCTCCAACACTCTTTGTTACATCCTCACCAAACTGGTTTTGTAATCTTATACTCGATTGTACCACCTGCTTTGCATTGGTATCACCATTTAATACAAAGGTACTTGTTAGGAACATCAATCTTAGAAAGCTAGCTGTCTCTCCCTTAAAAAGAAGATGTCTTTCCACCAAATTCAACTGTATAGTCACCATCAGTTATATTAGCTGTCATCTCAAAGCACAGCCTCTGTTCCGGAAACATTTACACTAACGCTTGTTATATCTCTTATACCGCCTGCAAGCTTTACTGAATAATCATTTTTGTTTGCTGTAAGATTATTGCCTGTAACTGTAATCTTTTTTGCTCCTGTCTGCTTGCAGCCGAACTTAGCAGCAACTAGAACCTTGATTCTTGCAGTTACCTTAAACTTGTCTGAGTTAGCCTTAGCTGCACTGTCTCTGGCTTCCTACAACATCTAGTAGCTCTCACCTAGCCTTAACACCGGTAACGGTGAAGGGTCTTAGCACTTGCCTTAGCCTTTGTTGCTGAGGCGACTCTGAGTTGTCAACCAATACATAGCTGTTGTAAGTAGAAGACTTTCCGCCTGCCTTAGCAATCTTATCAGATATCTTGTAGCTTACATTAAGTGTCTTGCTCTCGCCCTCTGTTAACTTAATCTCAGATACAGCTACTCCATTATCCTCAACTGCTACGCTCTCTGCTCTGGTATATACCTTAACAAGAGCCTTATACTTCTTGTTCTTATATACTGCTGTGATAATTGCCTTTACCATTTTTCTTTCGCTGTAGCTTTCCGGTTTTCTTATTTACACCAAGAACGCTTCCCTTTGAGCTTGTCCACTTAACATTCTTAGAAATGTTCTTACCTTTAACAATAAGGTCAAGGTCCACTTCTTGCCACCGATAAATACTGAAGTACCCTTCTTAGAAGAATATACTGTCTTCTTTGCCGTGTGATACTATACCATTCTTTGTGGCTGCCTTAGCTTCCTCTGCACTAAATCCAGGTACAAAGCTAAGTCCCATTGAAAGTGCAAGTGCTAATGAAAGACCCTCTAACTGCCTTGTTCATACTCTTTTTCTCATTGTTCTTTCCTCACATTTCGTGTATTGTAGTTTTATTAAAAGCTTTTGCTTAAGTTCTGAGCAAAAGTATAAAATTTCTTCTGTGTCACATTTTTATGAGTTAATTCTTAAGTTTTCCTTTCTAATTACCTACTTTATCTGTACAATTCTATGTCATTTCTTTGACATTTAGGCTAAGTCTACCAAATAACACTCTACTCTACACAGCAATCAAAGCTCATTTATATCACCTATCTCATACTTTTGACATATATTCTTCAATTCCCTTTACCACATAGACACTTGCAGCAGGGGTTGTTAAAATTCGCAGTCCCTACGCTTACCGCAGTAGCTCCTGCCATAAAAACTCAATGGCATCCTCTCCTGTCATTATTCACCCATTCCTATGATAGGTAAGTTTACAGCCTTTCTTACCTGATATACCATTCTGATTGCAACAGGCTTAACTGCAGGCCCTGAAAAGACCTCCTGTCTTGTTGGCAAGAGCGAACTTTCTCTTATGAATATCTATCTTCATACCCTGTAAGGGTATTGATAAGAGATAATCCATCAGCTCCTCCAGCCTGCAGGCCTTGGCAAGCTCTGTTATATCAGTTACATTAGGTGTAAGCTTCATAATTACAGGCTGCTTGGCATATTTTTTAATAGCCTTTGTTACTTCATAGGCCGCATCCGCATTCGTACCGAAGGTAATTCCTCCCGCCTTTACATTAGGACAGGAAATATTGATTTCAAGGAGCTTTACCACATCATTGTCTGCAAGTCTTTTGACCACTTCTACATATTCCTCAGTAGTGTGACCGCAGACATTTGCCATCACTACAGTATCTATCCCTCTTAGCTTTTCTAAGTCCCTCTTAATAAATACGTCTATTCCCGGGTTTTGAAGTCCTATGGCATTTAGCATGCCTGAAGCTGTCTCTGCCACCCTGGGAGTAGGATTACCCTTCCAAGGCACATCAGAAACGCCCTTTGTGGTAAGTCCACCCAGGAGAGAAAGGTCTATATAATCCATAAATTCAGCACCTGAGCCAAAGGTTCCCGAGGCTGTCATTACCGGATTCTTAAGTTTTACACCGGCTATTTCCACACTCATATTTCCCATTAGATAACCACCTCCGTAGATAAGAATACCGGTCCATCCTTACAGACTCTGGTGTTATTTTCACATTGCTGTGATGGTCTACTTCCTTTGGTCTCACAGACAGCCAAGGCAGACACCTATACCACAGGCCATCCTCTCTTCAAGAAATATAGGTTGGGAAGTCCTCTGCTCTCCGTGTTCCTTTACCCTCTAAGCATAGGCATAGGTCCACAGGAGAAGATATCGGTAATGCCGTATTTTTCACTAGCCTTAATCTCGTTTGCCGCATCGATTACAGTTCCTCTGCATCCAAGGCTTCCGTCATCTGTCGCGATGATAACCTCTGCGTATTTATGAAAATCCTCTACAAGGAAGGTATCTTTATTTCTAAATCCAAGTATTACTACAGCCTTCTTATCATTCTTCTTAAGCTCCTTTACAGCCTCAAGAAGAGAGGAATACCTATCCCTCCTCCAAAAAGAAGAACAGAATCACCTGTTTTATCCACTGGAAAGCCCTTTCCAAGGCTTCCCACAACTTCTATGCTGTCTACATTTAGGCAAAAGCTTAGAAAAAGCCTTTGTACCTTCACCTACTACCCTGTATACTAACCTAAGCCTTCCCATTTCTCTGTCTATCTCACAGATGCTTATGGGACGAGGTAAAAGCTTAGAGCCATCATTTACATAGAGGGACACAAACTGCCCTGTGCGAGCTTCTCCTGCCATACTTCCTGCTTCTATCCACATCGAAAATACATCTTCGAAAGCTTAGTATTTTCAAGTATTTTAGCTTAATCTTAGACTTTAATTCCATTAAATTTCTCCTTAGAATATAGATGCAATGTCATTCTTCATATCAATCACAGTGCCCTATGCAGCCTCAGCAAAAGCCTTCAGCACCATACTCAACATACTTCTCCTGTTTGTAAGCTGCTATAATTCCTCTTGAAGAATTGACTATAGCACCGAGGCCGTCTTTATTAAAGAATGGCTTAAGCTCAGCTGCTGTACCACCCTGAGCACCATACCCCGGTACGAGTATATAGGCCTTTGGCATTATCTCCCTAAGCACCTCTCCCATCTCAGGATAGGTTGCTCCAACTACCGCACCTACATCACTGTATCCGTTCTTAATTAGTTCTGCTCCCCACTCGTCTACCTTCTTTCCTACAAGCTCATATACAGCCTTCTTTCCTACCTTTTGATCCTGAAACTCACCGCTTGAAGGATTGGAGGTCTTAACCAGGATAAAGAGACCTTTATCGTATTTCTTACACTCTTCTACAAAAGGAACTACACTGTCGGAGCCCATATAAGGATTGATAGTAAGGAAGTCTTCATCAAAAGGAGCAATCTCAGTACTTCCTACCTTTACCTTGCCAATATGGCCTATAGCATAGGCTGTAGAAGTAGAGCCTATATCTCCGCGCTTGGCATCTCCTATTACCAAAAGCCCTTTTTCGTGGCAATAATCAAGAGTCTTCTTAAATGCCATAAGCCCTCAGTATGCCAAACTGCTCATACATTGCTATCTGAGGCTTAACCGCAGGAATCAAGTCATAGACAGCATCTACTATCTTCTTGTTAAATTCAAATATTGCATCAGCTGCAGCTTCAAGAGTTTCACCTTTTTCATTTATCGCCTTATCAGTAAAAAACCCCGGCACAAAATTAAGTGTAGGATCAAGTCCCACAACTATAGGTGCTTCAAGCTTTTTAATGCGTTCAACTAATTTCTCTATCATTTAATTTTCCTCCTCATATACAACTTTTCCGTTACATAGTGTATAAAGAACCTTTCCTCTTACCTTTTTACCGTTAAAAGGAGTGTTCTTGCCTTTTGATAAAAATTTATCAGAGTCTATCACATATTCATTGTCGATGTCTGCTATGACAAGGTCAGCTACAGAGCCTTCCTTAAGAGTTCCTCTGCCGTTTTTAAGAGCTTGGCAGGGTAGGCTCATTCTTTCCACAAAGAGCCTTCATATCAAGATATTTACCCAAAAGCTCAGTTACTGTAAGTGCAAATGAGGGTTTCAGGCCAACTATCCCAAAAGGTGCATCCTTTTATGCTCTTTTCCTTCTCTTCTTTAGAATGTGGACGATGGTCAGTAGATATCATACCCATGACACCGCTCTTAAGCCCTTCTCTTAGAGCTTCTACATCAGCCCTGCTTCTAGAGGAGGATTCATCTTGTAGTTTGCATCATCCTCCACTATATCCTCATCAGCCAGCGTAAAAGTGGTGAGGCATACTTCCACTTACAGAATATCCCTTCTCCTTCCTTCTTTTACATACTTTACAGTCTCCCTTGTGGAGCAGTGGCAAAGATGGATGGTCGCCCCTACTGTGCGCGATATCTATATCTCTTCTGCGATGCTGTCTTCAACCTCATTTGGTTATCCAGGGCATACCAAGTTCTTTTGATTTTCGCCTGCATTCCTTACTCCGCCATTTACAAGGTTTGCGTCCTCACAGTGGTCAAAGAAAGGAAGTCAAGCCTTGCAGCCTCTACAAGTCCGACTCTCTAGTATCTCCGGATCCATCACAGACCTTGCCATCCTCACTTATGGCAACAATTCCTGCCTTCTTCATTCCCTCCATATCGGAAGAACTTTTTCCCTTCCTCACCCATGGTAACAGTTCCGCTTGGAGTACATTTGATAATGCATCCTTCTTTATCGCGTCAAGCTGAAGCTTTAAGTGCTCTACCGTATCCATAACAGGCTTGGTGTTAGGCATGGTTTACAACAGTATATAGCCTCCTCTTGCGGCTGCCCTGCTTCCTGTTTTACTGTCTCTTTATATTCCACCAGGCTCTCTAAAATGAACATAGAAGGTCTATAAATCCCGGCAGTACATATTTTTCGAGGCATCTATTACCTCAGTGCCTTCTTTTACAAAGCCATCAGCTCTCCTCTAGCTCCTACTTTTCTACTTTACCTCCATCATTTACATAAATGTCAAAAAGTCCGTCTCTGTCAGCTTCCACATCTACAAACTAGCTATTTTTTAATTATTACCCATCTTGCCTCCTAACTTTAGTAACCATATGCATTAAGTTGTCAAAACTATAATACACTATACTATATAGATTGCTATAACTTTACTTAGTTTCATAAAAAGCACCCTAGTGGATCTTATCTTTACAAATATTATCTATTTAGTTTTCTATAATCTTTTGGGAGCTCTGCATCAACTTTATCATTGTCAAGCTGGCAGGTTCCTGCATTTGCATAGCCTCCCCGCCATATTCAAGACAGATATCGCCGATATTTACGTTAGATTCCTTGTTTATAATAGACTTACCAATCATAACCGCAGTATTTTGTTTCTGAAAGCCCCAGGCAACAGGAACCGAAATCTCAACATCAGGATACATAGCATAAACCATAAATCTGTTTCCTGCGTATATGACCTCTTCGTTTCTAAGGTCAATAACTGCCACCTTGCCTTCTACCTTCACAAGGCTCTTAAGCTGCTTCTTGAATAAATCCTGCTGCTCAAAATAAAGGTCCACTCTCTCCTTTACATCAGGAAGGGCAAGTATATCGTTAATAGGATGAATGAGGCAGTAATCAATAAGCTCCATCATCAAATCATAGTTTGATATCTTGAAGTTGTGGGAATCTTCCAAGTCCTGTTCTGGCATCCATAACATAGTTAAGTAAGGTCAACCTCCGGCTCAAGAATATCATCAACCGTAAAGTCTGCACTGTCTCCCTTTATCAACTGCTTCCATTATCTCAGTTGAAACTCTCTTTATTCTCTCATCTCCACCATAATAATTATAAACTACTCTTGCAGCAGACTTCGCGTAGCCGTCAATAATGAACTTTTTCGCTTGCTTCACCTGCATTTACACGGCTAAGCTCACTCTCATGGTGGTCAAAATGCAAGTCCTACTCTTGGATCATAAGGAAGGTTGGTGGTTATATCATTTCTGTAAGCTCAATCTTTCCATCCTGATACATCCTTAGGGTGAACAAATTTAATCTCATCAATTAGGTCAAGTTCCTTCAGAATCATCGCACATGCAAGTCCGTCAAAATCGCTTCTTGTAACTAATCTCATTTTCCCCATAATATCCTCCGGATAATAATTCAAAAATCTCTACCAATTCAGTATGCATAATTTTAGACTTTTGTTCAATCACTATGCTTTACCTTTCAAACTAAAATCCACTATATCAAAATCCCTATAAATCCTCTTAAACAATATCCCTGTAAATAAGGATATCATCAGCCTTAGCCCTTACTTTATCCTCTGCCATAACCATACTCCGTCCCTTAAGATGACAACTCTATCCACTCCATATTTTTCTCAAGTTCATTAATAGAGCTTGCCCTACATCTTCACTCTTTTTCTCTGTGGTAGTGCTTCCCGTTGTCTTATGCGTCACTTAGGCGGTTTCTCTGCATTTCCGTATAGTTTTCCACAAAAGCCTGCTGAGATAATACCTGTTGGTATGGCTACTGAGCCTACACCTAAAAAGGTGATTATCACCCCATAATCTTGCCCACAGCAGTTATAGGATATATATCTCCAGTAGTCCTACAGTAAATATGGTTGACAGGCTCCACCATATGCCGAAAAACGCATTCTTAAAAGGCAGAGGGCTGAGCATCGTGCTCCGCTCCATATATGCAAAGCGAGGAAGCGAGCATAAGCACGACTATGATAAATACAGAAGATAAAATCTGGTTTTTCTTTTTCCAAGTAAAACTGAGTGATTACATTGAAAGAATCATAGTTTACATTCAGCCTGAAAGATGAAATATCCTAACTACCTAAGCATTCTAAAAGTGCATAGCCGTAAAAGAAAAAGAAAAATGGCAGGATAGTTAGTAAATCTATTATGCCCTCAGGAGAAATGAGAAACTTAAACCTCGCCCTCATTTTTCCCCACATCTGTATATATGTATTCAGCAGTCAGATTCTAAGCACATATTCAACGCTGAATAAAATGATGGTGATTGTTTCTATAACCTTAAAAAGCCCAAAATACTGCTTTAACTCTTCGAAGGTACCTAGAAACAACACTAAAATATTTAGCAGATAGAAGCTACTATGATGAAATCTCATTCTGCTTGGCATCATCTCTCTGTTTCCTATCTGAATTATTTCAAATACCCTTTGTTTGATTGACTTGGATTTAATCATATAATTCTCCGTATCTTTGATTGTTAGAAGGTTGTGGCAGGCAAGAGCACCACAGACCTATGTATGAGTATATCACATATAAATAGAGGTGAAAAGGGGAGAAGCCTTACTCCGGTAATTTTCTGCAAAATAAGACTCTTAATCTTTCGAAATAATAAAGAGCGCGAGACGGGACTCAGACCACGACCCCAACCTTGTAGAGTTGTACTCCACCAACTAGAGCCACTCGCGCTTATTGCAAGGATTGTGTTTGAGCACCTCACTTGCAGAAAAGTATAACACAATCATTCTCCATAGTCAACAAGTTTTCATTTCTTTTATAAGTTCAACAATTTATCTTATTTGTATAAATTGCATACACATATGCAATTCATCATAATAAAAGAATCTACCTTTGCTTGATTCACCGCCTACAGTGTCGATAGCGACATCTACATATCGCGACAGTTCGAGTCCCTCGGAGAGATTTTCTATACTTTTAGGTAATTTTGGAGAAATTTCCTGTCACATAAAAAGAGTGCCACATACACAGATTATCTGTATATGTGGCAGTTATCAAAGAAATTACCATAAACACATGGTTTCTCCAGCAAGTTCTGCAGTCTATCAATTAATATTTAGTGGTTAAAGAAGAAGTTAAAGGGATTCTCCTCTATGAGCCACCGTCTGAGTACTGCCAAATGGTGATTCAAAATAGTTGTTTCCACCTTCGTTGCTTCCGTCATTTCCGTTATTTCCATTGCTGTTATTGTTATTGTCGTTGTTGTTCGATACTCTGAAGAGTCCTCGGACTTAGAATTAGAATTTAAGTCAGACCTGTTACCTAGGTTACCTGAACCTCTTTTTTTCCACATACTGTCCGTTTACATACTGCATTATTGTAAAGCTACTACTGTTCCTGCCTTTTACAGATACAGAGCTTTGACTGAAGCTCAGCCATCGTCTTAACCTCAACTCCCGTTGAAGCCTGTAATTATATTACCCATCTTAAGTCCGGCTTTTCAGCAGGGCAGCCCTGTAGCATTGTAATATATATCACCTATAGGCATACCGTAAATCTGGTTGTAGTTCTTTGTTATATCCTACCCATGATTCCAAGATAGACTGCTCATTCTCAGGAATTACTTCTCTGTTCATAAGGTCATTGATTATAGGGAGGGCTGTTGAGATAGGGATGGAGAAGCCCCTACCTTCTACCTTTTTCATCAGCATACTTTACAGAGTTGATACCAATAACCTCACCTTTGGCATTAAGCAGAGCACCACCTGAGTTACCAGGGGTTGATGAGCTGCATCTGTCTGGATGAGCTTCATAGTATAGTCTTCATCAGCTATCTCTGTTAAGACGCACATAACCAACTGTAGTTGACTGACCGTAACCTAGTGCATTACCAATGGCTATAACCATCTGTCCAACCTTAAGCTTTGAAGAATCGCCTATGGTAGCAACCTTTATCTTTGAGAGGGTGTCTTTCTTTATATCAGACATCTTTACTGAAAGAACTGAAAGGTCTGCTCCTGAGTCTACCTGCCTTTAACTGTTGCTTCAGCTGTTGTATTGTCATTAAAGGTAACTGTTATCTTCTGATTCTGTGCCCCTGTCTCTGCTTTAGTTACGTGGTTGTTACTTACTATAAGTACTTCATTATTATTCTGTCCGATAATGATACCTGAGCCGCTTCCACCACTCTGACCCTTGTATGTCTGACCAAATACGTTGGTTGCAACAGTGTCATACACGTTACTTATAGAAACTATAGATGGCATTACGTTTTCAACTACTCCCGAAACATCTGAAGCAGTTGCAGCCTCATTTCCGCTGTCCTTTGTAGTAGCAAGAGTCACTGTATTCTTAGTTTCAGCTTCTTTTGCAGTAGCGTAGATTCTAAGGCTTTATTTGCCACAACCTGTTTTGCTGAGAGCATATTGCCAAGGTAAACTCAGCCTCCTGCTGAACCGCCGATAAGAAGTGCCGCTACTAGCACAAAAGCCATCGGATGAGATTTCTTTTTCTTCTTGCCGTTGTTACCCTGTCCTCCTCCATTTGGGTTTCCATCGTTTACAGGTAGTTTCCGTAATAACCGTTATTTGTCTGGTTATTGTTTGCGTTTTCATTTAATCCGTTATAATTGTCCATAGTTTGCCTCCTTAGATACACAATTAATTATCATATTTTTAACGCTCAAAACATCTGCTCTCATTTGTTATGTCATTATAATAAAGTTTATTTGTGTTGACTTTGTGAGACATTTTTGAACTAAATGTGATTTCTAGTCAAGTTTTTAAATCATCGGATATAATAATCCCAGCCTCGTTTTTCGCAGTGTTAGCTATCTTCTCCTCTAGTTCATCATCATCTTCCACGTATTCAGTAAGAGTAAACTATGAACTCCTTTTTGGAAAGCTTTGTAAGATAATCCGTATAATACTTAGTCACATCCTCTTTCTGAGTACCCGTATTTTCTCCATCCCAGAGCGAGAACACATCCTCCTGGTTTACTCCATCAGCTATCTTCTTAAGACTTTTTATTCTCTTTAAGATATTTTGTTGCATGAATTCATCCCGCCATTTATTATAAGAGAGGTATTCATCTTCTTTATACTTGTTAGTATCTTAACAAGCCCCTTATATGCTGTTATTCTTATGCTGATAGTAGACATCTGTGTTGTCTATAAAAGAAGCCATCAACTCCCTTTTTCTTATACTGCCTTAGCAAGCCTTAGCATTTCCTTCTGCCAGCCCTTATCAGCTACATTTACCCAGTACTCGCCTTTCCAGCCTCGTATTCAGAAAGAGCCAGGTTCTTGAACTTCTTATAGTAAGGCCTATGTGTCCTCAAGTGAGCCTATACTTAGATAAGTATACACCTTCTTACTGCACTTTTTAGCTTTTGTGCATGTCACTCATTGAAGTAGCTCTGCATCATAATCACTGTCTGATGGTCATCAAGCACTATATCTTATATCTTTTAGTTCCTATAAATACACCCAGAAGGCTTATCATAGTCATAATCAGCAGACCTTGGTTTTTATTAAAAATGCAAAGATGATAACAGATAATCATAGGCACAATGAAAAGATGGCTAAGGCTATGCGCCTGAGGCTCCTTATCTGCTTCTTTTACTTCTCTTCTCTTTCCTTATCATTCATCACTTCCATTGTCTTTCCTCCTTATTTCTTCTTGTCTTCAATGGTCAGGCAGATTAAAGCTCTCCACCACCACTCCGTGTGCATAAACGAAAAATAGTATTCGTCATCAGTTCAAACTCCCTAAAACACCCTGTCTCCGATGATGCTCGATACCGTTGTAGTCTCCCTCCTTGACGACATGTCTTTTTACGCGTAGAAAGATCCATAACCCTCAAGCCTGTTTTTCTTTCCCGTCATCTACCTGATAAACGATAAACTGTTCATCAGGAGTTACATTGTAGTATGAGCATTTCTCCTCTACAAGTATGGTGGGATTCTGTCCAAGCTCGTCTATCTTAGCTATGTTGTAGTTCTGAGACAGCGAGATGAAGTAGATATTGCAGCCTATTAGCACAGGCTGGTAGCAGTTTCCTTGTATATAACCACCTTCTGCTTCGTGTTTTAGGCCAAATGAATATATGTAATGGTCTCCCTCTGCTCCCGCATAGTATATCTTGGTACTTGTAAAGCGTTCCGGGTACAGCACTGCTTCAAGCAAAAGCTCATCCTTCTTACCATCAAGGCTTGCAAAGTAAGATTCATATTCCCATCCTTTCTCGTGCTTTCTGGTGAGTAAACTCATTGCCTATCAGGCTTGCTGGCACACATCATGACAGCATATATACCCCTATTGAGTGGCTTCCCTTTTTATTTCACCCTGTATATACCTGAATAGGAAAACGCTAGCAGTCATCTTTACGCTGTCATTTCTGGTGTAGTTAAGCCTCGAATATACCACATAATTTGAGTATTATTGATGTAACCGACAGTGTCTTCCATATGCTCGAAAATCATCCAGATTCTTTGACATCCGAATAAAGTGCGCCATCGTCAGGTTACTAAAATAAATCCTGTCATCATCAGCACAGAAAAAGTCCTCCATTGTATAGGTTGCAGGCTGTGTTGCCAACTGCTCCCTCGACATTTGGTATAACTCTGCCCGAATACTTCTGCTACCACAAATATAGTAGCTATTGTCACCAAAACTAAGCGACAGTACATTGGACTTTATGCTTTCCCAGTTTTCTCTTTTGCATCTATTGCCTCCCTGTCATATGAGTACGTGTGTGTACACTTCCTTATCATTACAATTATACTTGCCTTTTAATGTATTTCAATATAATTGAAGGTGATAATCTATATGATACAAGTGTCAAGTATAAAAATTCGATGCAAGCTTGCTTGCAAAGAAATTATTATCTTTTGACACGCAAAATATGAGTAAGAGCCATTTTTGCATGAGCGGATTACGAATAGTTTTGCAGGATTGCTAAAAGCGCGCTGCTGGCAATCCTGTCATCAATAGGGTGTCAATGCTTTTGACACCCACATCTTCTATATCGAAAGGATGACAAATGGTAGATTTAAGCGAAACAAGAGCAAGATAGATGAAATAGACAGGAAGATTGTCTCCTTGTTTAACGAGAGAAATGAAGCTTGCAGATGATGTTGCCAACTATAAAATAGCCACAGGGTAAAGCCTGTGTATGATGCTGTTCGAGAAGAAAAAGCTTCTGGATATAGAGGGGCTTTGGCGAGGATGAGTTTTACAGACAGCACTCAGAGAGTTATTTACACAGATTTGATGTCAATAAGCCAGTAAGTATCAGTACAGGAAGATTGCAGACGTCATCAAACACTCTTCCTCCGTTACTTCCTTATTCAGCAGATAACATAGGCTTCTTTGGTGTGCGGTACCTATGCCCTGAAAAAGGGCCAAGAAGGGACTTCTTTGGAAATGATACCAAGGCGAAATCGCATGACAGCTTTAAGAAAGGTCTGCGAGGCTGTAGGTAATGGAAGCATAGAGTATGGTGTGCTTCCCTATTGAGAACTCCACCACAGGAAGTATATCAGATATCTACGACTTACTTATGGAGTATAAGTTCATATATTAGGGAGAGGCAATTGAGCCCTAGTGACCATGCTACTCTTAGGACTGCCTTCGGCAAACCTCGTTGGGATATAACGAGGTATATTCACCTCAACCACTGGCCAGTGCTCTAACTTTCCTCTCTAGTACCCTGACTGGAATACCTTTTGCCTGTGGAAGCACCTCAAAAAGCGCACTAAGGTGATGACGGCAAGATAAAACCAAGTACGCCATTGCAAGTAGGGGCAAATGCAGAGTTCTACGGCTTAAGGTGCTTGCAGAAGACATATTGCTAATGACACCCTTAACGCTACCGCTTCATAGTAATAGGGAAAGGTGGTAACTGTCTTGAAAAATGCTGATAAAATTAGCACTAGCTTTGAGATCCTCATAAAACCGGCTCACTTTACGCATACTTTCAAACTTCGCATACAACAATATCAATACGACAAATATAGAATCAGGGCCACTGTACCTAAGAGACGCTGGCAGTACCGCTTTTTCGTTGACTTCTGGCGGCAACTTAAATGATGCAGGAGTAATAAACGCCATTACAGGGGCTTGAGGCTGAAAGCTGATAGCTTTCACTCCGTAGCGAAACTATGTGCTTGATGCAAAGTGAGCTTACTTTTACCTTCGCTCCGCTCTAGTCTCACGCTTTTTAACTACAGCATTTCAGAGCACGTAGTATTTATATCCAGGAATCAATGTTGAGCATCAAGCTCCCGTACGGGCTACTATTCCAACTGTCTGTGGGTTGCAGTATCTCTTAAGTATGCCACAAACCTCGTCGCCATCTAAGTTATTGGTTTCCTTGATATTAGATATTACATCCATTACAGACTGCTTATCCTCCAGGAATACTTCCTTTACAAGAAGATTATTCTCTTTGCATATTTCTCATATGCTG
>BNJU01000208.1_pt1 | contig 122001 bp, 178 predicted proteins | sample 8539281 | NCBI WGS metagenome assembly BNJU01 (sample SAMD00202456, study PRJDB9452) | human saliva metagenome | isolation source: human saliva | place: Japan | reverse complement strand
TCGCATCGCCTTTCGGTATTTTGGAGCCGTCAAAAAGATGAAGCGCGTGAACTGGCAGAAAAATGGTTTTAGCCAGCCAGTTTGCTCAAGCAGATCCTTATCGAGCGACTACTCACAACAAGGAAATTTTTTAATGGGATTGATGCCCTCTTGATTGCGACTGGAAATGACTGGCGTGCCATTGAGCAGGAGCTCATGCCTATGCAAGTCATGATGGTAGCTATAAAGGTCTCAGTCGTTGGACTATCGATGTGGAAAACAGAAGAACTCATTGGTGATCTGACTATGCCCATGCCTGTTGCTACCAAAGGGTGGTTCGATTGGTCTTAATCCTCGGTAGTTCTCAGCCATGAGTTACTAGGGTCATCCATCAGCTAAGGGAATTGGCTCAAATTATCGTGTCAATTGGTCTTGCACAAAACTTTGCGCCTCTTAAAAGCTCTTGTCAGCACAGGAATTCAGCATGGACATATGAAATTGCAAGCAAAATCTTTGGCCCTCCTTTCAGGAGCCACAGAGGCTGAAGTGCCTAGTTGGTAGAAAGCTTGATTGCTGAAAAACCTTTAATTTAGAAAAAGCACAAAGTATTTTTAAAAGCATACGTCATAAGAAAAACTCAGACTTAAGTAGTCTGAGTTTTTATATGTTTAGATACTTTCTACCAGGCAAGAGACTAACTGGTAAGAAAATAGCCAGTAGTAGCAACCTCTTTGCCTTCAATTTTTGTAAGAGCAAATCAACTGTTAGGCGAGCAATCTCTTCCAAGGGTTGTTTAATGGTAGTGAGGTGAGGGTAGAAAATTCTCAATGAAATAAGTCCCGTCATATCCGATCACCTTGAGTTGTTCAGGAACAGAGAGACCAAGCTCCTGAGCAATTTTAATAACCAAAATAGCAGTCAAATCATCAGAGGCGAAAAATCGCATCTGGTTTTTGTTTGGTCAGGATATTTTTAATTTCCATTTCTTACGAAGGGGTGAAAAGTCACTGGAAACATTGATAATAGGAGCCTTTTGGCAAGATTGAAGACAAAAACCAGCATGACGAAGTCCAGTTGGTGAATTGAGTTGTCATTTCCCTGTAATCATGATAACAGATTTGGCTCCAGTTTTAGCCAAGGTCTGAGTGCTAGGACTCCGCCAGCATAGTTGTCAGAAGAAACGACAGGGATATCTGGTGATAAGTTGCGGTCAAAGGAGATGATAGGAGCAGTCACACGATTGTAGTCTTCGATACCCAAGTTATGACTTCCTGAAATGATACCGTCCACCTGATTGGCTTCCAACATTTCGATGTATTCACGTTCCTTTTCAGAATCGTGCTCGCTATTACAAATAATAGTCTTGTAACCTTTTTTTGAAGAGTTCGTGTTCCAATTTGTCAATCAATTCAGCATAGAAAACATGGCTGATTTTAGGGAAAATCAAACCGATTAACTTGGCTGATTTTCCTTGAAGACTTCGAGCTAGGTTGTTAGGTTTATAGCCCAGCTCACGCATGGCTTCATTGACTTTTTGAATGGTTTTTTCTGAAAGATAACCCTTTTTGTTGATGACACGTGAAACAGTAGTAGGGGCTGACGCCAGCTAATTTTTGCGACATCAGTTAGTTTTGCGACCATATTCTAATTCGTAGTACGTTCCAGTTGGGTTTCAGATTTGATAAGGATTCCATTTTTGATCTTCGAGAGGGAAGACACGACCAGAAAATACTTTTTCTCCTTTATTGATGAACATTTCAAAGACTGAGTTGTCGATGAAGATATTAACAGTAGTTGCTTGATTAGTAACTGAGCAAGAGCGAGTAGTTCCAAATTCTTGAGCATATTGCTCACCTGCTTGACTACGATCAACGGTTACTTGACCATTGACAAGGTCAAAGTTGATAGTGAGTCCCTTGCCATCTTTATCAGCAAAAAGGACAATTTCGCTTTGGCTATTGGCTTCTAAGTTAAGCTCAAGTTCGTAGGTGTTTTTGGTTTCAGAACGATTTGAAAATTCCTCTTTTGAAGCTCGGAGGTCCTGAATAGCTGCTACAGGGTACTGATAGAGTTTGCCATCCTTGATTGTAAGTTCCTTGACTAATGAGAAGGTTCCTTGATGATCGAAACGGTCAGATGGATAAGAAACATCTGGTAACCCAAGCCAGCTGACTGCCAGGGCACGTCCATCAGGAGCGTTAAAGGCTTGAGTAGCATAGGCTTCAAATCCATAATCAAGATTGTGAAGTTCAGACACATCTACCATACGAGCATTGTCTGAATCAAAGGAAGCGCCAATTTTATACATATTTGGATAGATATTGTCATAGTCAAGAACCCTTTTATCCAAACCTTGTGGGCAGTAAAGAAGGACAGGTTGTTCTCCGACAAAGACAAGATTTGGGCACTCCATCATATAGGCAGTGCGATCGTTAGCGAAGTCAAGGTCGCCAACTGCTTGCCAGTTTGTGTAGTCGTTGTCAACAGCCTTGTAGAGACGGACGAAGCCTTTTTTATCCAAGTCCTGTCCACCGACGATAGCATAGTATTGACCTTTAAAGTTAAAAAAATTTGTGGATCACGGAAGTGGTCAGTAGCATCAGCAGGCTGATCAATCAAGATCTTATCAATTTTCGTAATCTTGCCATCCTTACCCATCAAAGCCCCAATCTGGTATGGGTGACGGATCCAGTTTTTATCACGGACATTTCCTGTATAAAATAGGAACAAGTTATCGCCAAACTGCATAGCAGATCCAGAGTAAGCACCGTGGCTATCCAGAGGAGTATCAGGTAATATTTTTACACCTGTTTCAGTAAAGTGAACCAAGTCGTCGCTTTCAAGCTGAACCCAAGATTTCAAACCGTGAGTCTGACTCAAAGGGGAAATTTTGGTAAAAACAACCCATTTGCCATCAAAATAAGAAAAAGCCATTTGGATCATTAAGAGTCCTTCTTTTGGCTCAATGTGATAGCTGACTGCCATGGGGATTGTGCCATCTTTTCTGGATTTCTTTCTTTCTTCTTGTGTCCAATCTTCATAGCGTCTATAACGACGCTCGGTAGTCCATTCCATTTATATTCCTCCATAAATTCTACTATCTTTATAGTAAACGTTTCCTTTATAAAAAGCAAGTCTTTTATCATAAAATTAAGAAAAATGTCAAACGATTGACAGATAATTAGGAACCCGTTTTTATGAAAAATTAATGAAAATATGAAAGTTTTTGAAAAATACACATAAAAAACACGTAGGAGCAGGCACTTTTTAGAGAGATTTATTAAGAAAGTAGCAAAAACTATCAAAAATTTTTAACAATCAAAAAAACTTTTTCTGCAAAACGCTTTGACATATTTTTTTGAAAGATGATAAAATAATACTCGTAGGGCGAGTAAAAATCGCTTTCAAACAAGAACAAAATTTTTATAAGGAGATTTTTGCAATGACCAATACAGAAATTGCAAAAAAAGTCATTGAAGCCTTAGGGTGGACGTGAGAACGTCAACAGTGTAGCTCACTGTAGCGACTCTGCCTCCGTGTGATGGTGAAAGATGAAGCGAAAAATCAATAAGGATGCTATCGAGAACTTGGAAAAAGTTCAAGGTGCTCTTTTAACTCAGGTCAATACCAAATCATCTTTTGGTACTGGTACAGTAAACAAGATGTACTGATGAAGTCGTAGCTCTTGGTTTGCCAACTTCTACAAAAATCTGAAATGAAAGCAGAAGTCGCAAAACAAGGAAATTGGTTCCAACGTGCCATCCGTACTTTCGGTGACGTCTCGTTCCAATCATTCCAGTTATCGTAGCAACTGGTCTCTTCATGGGTGTTCGTGGTCTCTTGACTGCTCTTGGGATGACACTTCCAGAAGATGTGACAACTTACACTCAAATCTTGACTGACACAGCCTTTATTATCTTGCCAGGTTTGGTCGTTTGGTCAACCTTCCGTGTATTCGGTGGTAATCCAGCCGTTGGTATCGTTCTTGGTATGATGCTCGTATCTGGCTCCCTTCCAAATGCCTGGGCTGTTGCTTCTGGTGGTGAAGTAACTGCAATGCAGTTCTTCGGATTTATCCCAGTTGTAGGTTTGCAAGGTTCAGTTCTTCCGGCCTTCATTATCGGGGTTGTCGGAGCTAAATTTGAAAAAGCTGTTCGTAAGGTTGTTCCAGACGTTCTTGACCTCTTGGTAACACCATTCGTAACACTTTTGGTCATGTCAATTCTTGGTTTGTTTATTATCGGACCAGTCTTCCACGTTGTTGAAAACTACATCCTTCTTGGAACAAAAGCACTCCTTAACTTGCCGTTCGGTCTTGGTGGTTTCTTAATCGGTGGAGTTCACCAATTGATTGTCGTATCAGGTGTTCACCACATCTTCAACTTGCTTGAAGTTCAATTACTTGCTGCTGACCATGCTAACCCATTCAACGCTATCATCACAGCTGCCATGACTGCTCAAGGTGTCGCAACTGTTGCCGTTGGTGTGAAAAACTAAAAATCCAAAAACTTAAAAACTCTTGCTTTCCCAGTGCTCTTTCTGCCTTCCTAGGTATTACTGAGCCTGCTATCTTCGGGGTTAACTTGCGTTTCCGTAAGCCATTCTTCCTTTCATTGATTGCTGGTGCAGTCGGTGGTGGACTTTCTTCAATCCTAGGACTTGCTGGTACTGGTAATGGTATCACAATCATCCCAGGTACAATGCTTTACATTGGTAATGGACAACTTCTACAATACCTTCTTATGGTAGCTGTATCATTTGCACTTGGTTTTGCTCTTACTTACATGTTTGGTTACGAAGATGAAGTAGAAGAGGTTGCAGGAGCAATTTCTGAAGCTGAAACTGACCGTTTAACAGAAGAAGCAGTAACTGGTGCTGTTGTTGCACCAAGCGAAGGTGTCATCCAAACACCAATCGTTGGTGACGTTGTTGCTCTTTCAAATGTGAATGACCCAGTATTCTCAAGCGGAGCTATGGGACAAGGTATCGCCGTAAAACCAAGTGAAGATGTCGTTTACGCACCAGCTGATGCTGAAGTAACAATCGTCTTCCCAACTGGCCATGCTTATGGATTGAGAACAGCTAATGGTGCTGAAATCTTGATCCACGTTGGTATCGACACTGTTTCAATGAACGGTGAAGGCTTCAACCATAAAGTTGCCCAAGGTGACAAAGTTAAAGCTGGAGATGTTCTTGGAACATTTGACTCAGCTAAGATTGCCGCTGCAGGACTTGATAACACAACTATGGTTATCGTAACAAACACTGCAGACTTTGCTTCAGTAAATCCAGTTGCTTCTGGATCAGTTGCTAAGGGGGATGCAATCATCGAAGTTAAAGCTTAATACTCTTCGAAAATCAAATTCAAACTGCGTCATACTCGCTTTGCCGTACTCAAGTACTGTTCGCGACTCGATTCCTAGTTTGTTCTTTGATTTTTCATTGAGTACACTACTTTCGATTTAATAGATCAAAAACGAACAAATGTCATGTTTGTTCGTTTTTGCTTGAATGGTAAAATTTACAGAGGAAAATCTAAAATATTGAGCAATTTTCAGTCTGGAAATATGCTATAATAAAGAAAAATAAATACAAGAGGTTAATCATGACAAAACTATACGGAAGTTTGGAAGCAGGCGGTACAAAAATTTGTCTGTGCTGTCGGAGATGAAAACTATAACGTTGTAGAAAAAGGTACAATTTCCTACAACAACACCTATTGAAAACAATCGATAAAAACCATTGAGTTCTTCTCAAAAATTCGACAATCTTGCAGGACTTGCCATTGGTTCATTTGGTCCAATCGATATCGATAAAAACTCAAAAAACTTACGGATTTATCACAACAACTCCAAAACCTAACTGGGCAAATGTCGACTTGCTTGGTGCTCTTCGTCGCGCTCTAAACGTGCTATGTATTTCACAACAGACGTAAATAGTTCTGCATACGGTGAAGTGGTTGCTCGTAATAATGCCGGCGGTCGTATCGAAAACTTGGTTTTATTACACTATCGGTACAGGGTATCGGTGCAGGGTGTTATCCAACGTGGCGAGTTTATTGGCGGTGTTGGTCACCCTGAGATGGGTCACTATTATGTGGCTAGACACCCAATGGATATTGAAAAAGAATTTAATGGTGTTTGTCCTTTCCATAATGGATGTTTGGAAGGTTATGCGACTGGTCCAAGTTTGGAAGCTCGTACAGGTGTTCGTGGGGAAAAACATTGAACTCAACAACTCTGTTTGGGATGTTCAAGCCTACTACATTGCTCAAAGTCGCATTGAATGCGACTGTAACTTTCCGTCCAGATGTCATCGTCTTTGGTGGTGGGGTTATGGCTCAACAACATATGCTTGACCGTGTACGTGAGAAATTCACAGCCCTACTCAATGGCTACCTACCAGTTCCAGATGTACGTGACTATATCGTGACTCCAGCTGTTGCTGGCAATGGTTCAGCTACACTAGGAAACTTCGTTCTTGCTAAGAGCGTTGCAAAATAAGAATATAGAAAAACTCCCAACTTTCTCAGTTGGGAGTTTTGCTTTAGTCTTTTTCTATTTTTGTTTCCTGATGGAAAATATTTTGCCAAGTTTCGTGGCGGCGCCAGATGCTGGTATGAATGGTATCACCGACTTGGTATCGGATGAGTTTTGTTTTCTGGCTGATAGAGGTTAACTGAAGCTCTTTAATGGCAGAGGTTAATTCTTTTTCAGCCTTATAGGCTCCCTTGTCCAGTTCTTGTCCGTCTTGGCGGATATAAACGAAGTCTTCTGCAAGTAATTCTTCCAGTTGATTTCCTTGGTCGATTAGTTGCTCTCTCATGAGCAATTTTTTATAGACATTATCTAGGATTTCATCCTCAGGGATTGGTGCTGGTTCGATATGAATGTCTGTATCAAAGACACCAAAGCGTTCTGATAACATGGATTCGACCTGATCCGCGATTTCATGACTTTCAAAAACAGAGAGGTCGGGGTTCATCTCAAGTGTGATGTCCAGATAGATATTACTTCCGTAGGTACGACCGCGTTGTGATTTGACCTTGCTAATCTTAGGAATTTCCATGATAGCTTTTTGATAATCTTCTAGCAAGTGTTCATCAAAACCATCAGAAAGGCTGAAGGATGACTCGATAAAGATGTCATAGGCTGTTTTGAGGATAAAGAAGGTGATGATAATAGCGACCAACTTATCCACGATTGGATAGTTGAAGCTACTAGCCAGGATAGCAATAGAAGTTCCAAGAGATGTTACGGCATCTGACAGATTGTCCTTAGCTGCAGCCTTGAGGGCCTTTGATTTAGCTTGCTTACTCAGATGGGTATTGTAGAGATAAACGGCGAACATGATGATGGCAGAGATGACTCCCAGAGTCGCACCAAGTGGGTCAATGACCGTTTGTTCTCGGCTGAGTATCTTTTGGATGGTGTCACGTAGAACATCAAAGCCAACGTAAAACATGATGATGGAAGTGATGAGACTTGCCAAATCCTCGATTTTCCAGTGGCCGAAGCGATGATCTCTATCAGCCGGTTGGCGAGCCAAACGAATCCCGATGAGAAGGGCTACATTTCCAACAATATCTGAAACGTTATTAAAACCATCTGCTACCAAACTGGATGAATGGAGCAAATGTCCGGTCGCTAGCTTAGTCGCAGACAAGAATAGATAGGTCAAAAATGCTGATAATGGCACCACGCTCAGCCAATTTTTAAGTTTGAAACCGATTGATTCATCTAACTCCCTTCTAGCATTTTAGTATTCTTTCATTATACTGGTTTTCCAAGGAAAAATTCAAATGTGGGAAGTAAGTTAAATACACCTCAAAACTTGAAAAACTTTTGAAAAATCTGATATAATAGAACTACTCAAGGGAGTAGCTGGCGGTTAACCGCGATAGTGTCGTCATTACGAATTATTTCCGCACTATATTAAACAGCGAGACTTGTTTTTTTAAAAAAACAGGTCTCTTTTTTTAAAAAAGAGGCCAAAAAGGAGGAGACTGTTTTGTCAAAAAGAACAAAAATAAAGACTTGTTTTACACAAACCTCAGAAGAAGTCCTAAAGAACTTGGACACATCTGTCGAAGGTTTGTCAACGGCTCAAGCTCAAGAACGCTTAGCGACTTATGGTCGTAATGAGTTGGAAGAGGGCGAAAAACGTAGCCTATTAGCTAAATTCCTTGATCAATTTAAGGATTTGATGATTATCATCTTGCTTGCGGCGACTTTTTCTGTCATTACAGAAGGAATGGACGGTCTAACGGATGCCATTATCATCTTGGCCGTTGTTGTCTTGAATCGACCTTTGGGGTTTTACCAAGAAGGGCAAGCAGAAGCGACCATTGAAGCTCTGAAAAAAATATGTCTAGCCCGATGGCCCGTGTTCGTCGTGATGGTCATGTGATTGAGATTGACTCGAAAGAATTGGTACCTGGAGATATCGTCTTGCTTGAAGCAGGAGATGTAGTTCCTGCAGATATGCGCTTGTTTGAAGCAGCTTCTCTAAAAATAGAAGAAGCAGCTCTTACAGGGGAGTCTGTGCCAGTTGAGAAAGATGTGACAGGACTTGTTGAAGCAGATGCTGGTATCGGAGATCGTGTTAACATGGGTTACCAAAACTCAAACGTAACTTACGGTCGTGGTATTGGTGTCGTGACTAACACTGGTATGTATACTGAAGTTGGTAAGATTGCGGACATGTTGGCCAATGCCGATGAGACAGAAACACCATTGAAGCAAAGCTTGGAACAATTATCTAAGGCCTTGACTTACTTGATTGTTGTGATTGCAGTGATTACTTTCTTGGTTGGTGTATTCGTTCGTGGTGAACATCCGTTGGAAGGCTTGATGGTGGCGGTTGCTCTTGCGGTTGCTGCGATTCCAGAAGGTCTCCCTGCCATTGTAACCATCGTTCTATCATTGGGAACTACAACCCTTGCAAAACGGAATTCAATCGTTCGTAAACTACCAGCGGTAGAAACACTTGGTTCAACAGAAATCATCGCGTCTGATAAAACAGGTACTTTGACCATGAACCAAATGACGGTTGAAAAAGTTTATACCAACGGTCAATTGCAAAGCTCGGCATCTGAAATTGCTGCTGATAACAATACTCTCCGTATCATGAACTTTGCCAATGATACCAAGGTGGATCCATCTGGTAAGTTGATTGGGGATCCAACGGAGACAGCTCTTGTACAGTTTGGTTTGGACCACAACTTTGATGTTCGTGAAGTCTTGAAGGATGAGCCACGTGTGGCTGAATTGCCATTTGACTCAGACCGTAAACTCATGTCTACCATTCATAAGGAAACAGACGGTTCTTACTTTATCGCTGTGAAGGGTGCGCCTGATCAATTGCTCAAGCGCGTGACTCGTATTGAAGTCAATGGGGAAGTTCGCCCAATCACAGAAGAAGATAAAAATGCTATCCTTGCGACCAATAAAGACTTGGCTAAACAAGCCCTTCGTGTCTTGATGATGGCTTATAAGACAAGCGCCGAAATTCCAACCTTGGAATCTGAAATTGTTGAATCTGACCTCATCTTCTCTGGTTTGATCGGCATGATCGACCCTGAACGCCCAGAAGCTGCAGAAGCTGTTCGTGTCGCTAAGGAAGCAGGTATCCGCCCAATCATGATCACAGGTGACCACCAAGATACAGCGGAAGCTATCGCCAAACGTCTCGGAATCATCGATCCAAATGATACAGAAGACCATGTCTTCACGGGTGCTGAGTTGAATGAACTCACTGATGAAGAATTCCAAAAAGTCTTCAAGCAATACTCTGTCTACGCGCGTGTATCTCCTGAACACAAGGTTCGTATCGTTAAAAGCTTGGCAAAAATGAAGGTAAGGTTGTCGCTATGACGGGTGATGGGGTCAACGATGCGCCTTCACTTAAGACAGCGGATATTGGTATCGGTATGGGGATTACAGGTACAGAAGTTTCTAAGGGAGCTTCTGATATGGTCCTTGCTGATGATAACTTTGCAACTATTATCGTAGCGGTTGAAGAAGGACGTAAGGTCTTCTCAAATATCCAAAAATCCATCCAATACCTCTTGTCTGCTAATATGGCTGAAGTCTTCACCATCTTCTTTGCAACCCTCTTTGGTTGGGATGTGTTGCAACCAGTGCATCTTCTCTGGATTAACCTGGTAACAGATACGCTACCAGCCATCGCTCTTGGGGTGGAACCAGCTGAGCCAGGCGTTATGACTCACAAACCTCGTGGGCGTAAGTCTAACTTCTTTGATGGTGGTGTCTTCGGAGCAATCATTTATCAAGGGATCTTCCAAACCATGCTAGTTTTAGGTGTTTATGGTTGGGCTCTTCTCTTCCCAGAGCATCAAAGTCATACTGAAATCCATGCGGATGCTCTTACCATGGCTTTTGCAACTCTCGGTTTGATCCAATTGCTCCATGCCTTTAATGTTAAGTCGGTTTACCAATCAATCTTTAAAGTGGGACTCTTTACGAACAAGACCTTTAACTGGTCTATCCCAGTTGCTTTTGTCCTCTTTGTGGTGACAATTTTGGTTCCTGGATTTAACAGTCTCTTCCACGTGTCACACTTGAGTTTGACTCAATGGATGGTGGTTGCTGTAGGAGCGCTTATGATTGTAGTCCTTGTTGAGATTGTCAAAGCAGTTCAACGAGCACTTGGAAAAGATAAAAACGCTATTTAAACAATTATGAAAAGTCATCTTCGGATGGCTTTTTGTTTTTATGTAAATATAAACTGAAATAATACTCAATGAAAATCAAAGAGTAAACTAGGAAGAGAGCCGCAGACTGTACTTGAGTACGGCAAGGTGAAGCTGACATGGTTTAAATTTGATTTTCGAAGAGTATAATTTTGTGCTATAATCAAGTAGACTGATATCGCATGGAGGAAAGAATCTTGGAAAAGAAAATTGTAAAAGATATCTTGTTTTTGTCGCAGGTATCCCAGCCTGCTAGTCAGGAAGATTTACCCCTAGCAAAGGATTTGCAGGATACCCTATTGGCTAATCGAGAAACCTGTGTTGGACTAGCGGCCAATATGATTGGAGTGCAAAAGCGCGTCGTTATTTTTAATATCGGAATGATTCCCATGGTTATGTTTAATCCAGTTCTCCAATCTTTTGAAGGACCATACGAAACAGAGGAAGGTTGTTTGTCTTTGACAGGTGTCAGACCAACGACTCGATATGAAAAAATTACAGTAAGCTACAGAGATACCCATTGGCAAGAGCAGACCATTACCCTGACAGGCTTTCCGGCTCAGATTTGTCAGCATGAATTGGATCATTTGGAAGGTCGTATTATTTAAGCTCAAATCCTTGGTAGTCCTAAAAAAATATGCTACACTAACACTATGAAAATTCTAATCCCAACTGCAAAAGAAATGAATACCGAAATCCCTAGTTTAGAGGCTAAACCATTGCGTCCTGAAAGTCAGGCAGTGCTGAATGAATTGGCCAGATATTCTGCCCAAGAGCTGGAGAGTTTTTACAAAATATCTGCCGAAAAAGCACAAGAAGAGTATGACCATATCCAGGCCTTGAAAAATGAAACTGCGACAAACTATCCAGCCTTGCACCTCTTTGATGGACTCATGTATCGCAACATCAAACGGGACAATCTAACCAAGGCGGAGCAAACCTATCTGGAGGAACACCTCATGATAACGTCAGCTCTCTATGGTGTGATTCCAGCCTTTGAACCGATTGCGCCTCACAGACTGGACTTTTTGATGAAGCTTAAAGTTGCTGGGAAAACCCTAAAAAATCACTGGCAGGCAGCCTATGAGGAGTCAATGAAGGGTGAAGAACTAATCTTTTCTCTCTTGTCTTCGGAGTTTGAAACTGTCTTTCCTAAAGAAATCCGTGAGAAAATGGTGACCTTCAAGTTTATGGAAGAAAGAGATGGAAAACTAAAAATTCATTCAACCATTTCTAAAAAATCTCGAGGAGCCTTTTTTACAGCCTTGATGGAAAATCAGGTGACTTCAGTTGAAGAGATTAAAAAGCTCAGCTTTGCGGGTTTCAATTATCGAGAAGGCTTGTCTAGTGACAAGGAATTGGCTTTTGTGAAATAGATAGAAAATAGAGAGAGTGGGACAGAAATCGGTAATTCGTTAGAATTCGATTTCGTCGTCCCACCTCCGCACAGTTGAGTAGGGCTGTAAAAGCTGATGAAATCAGCGTAGTTAGAGCCCACTCAACCACTGCGTCTTGCTCGACAATCCAAAAGGCAATTGAGAGGCTAGGACTTTTGTTCCAGCCTCTTTTTGTGATTTGGTGCTCCTATTTTTTTAGTTTAGAATGGTAGGAATTTTCACACAATTTTGGTATAATAAGACTATTAGAAAATTTCGAGGAGACAAACATGTCAGTTAAGATTGCTTTACTTGGATTTGGTACAGTAGCCAGTGGTGTGCCATTCTTGCTAAAGGAAAAATAAAGAAAAAAATTGTTCAAAGCGACTCAGTCAGAAATTGAAGTAGCTAAAGTTTTGGTCAAAGACGATCAAGAGAAAGCCCGCGTGCTTGAAGCAGGAAATGATTTTAATTTTGTAACAAATATCGATGAAATCTTGTCAGACAAAAACATTACGATCGTTGTTGAGTTGATGGGACGTATCGAGCCTGCTAAAACCTTTATCACTCGTGCTTTAGAAGCAGGTAAACACGTCGTAACTGCTAACAAGGATCTTTTGGCAGTCCATGGTGCAGAATTACTTGAGATTGCCAAAGCTCACAATGTTGCTCTCTACTACGAAGCAGCTGTTGCAGGAGGAATCCCAATCCTTCGTACCTTGGTCAACTCACTAGCATCAGATAAAATCACACGTGTTCTTGGTGTTGTGAACGGAACATCTAACTTCATGATGACCAAAATGGTAACAGAAGGTTGGTCTTATGAAGATGCTTTGGCAGAAGCCCAACGACTTGGCTTTGCTGAAAGCGACCCTACCAATGACGTTGACGGGATTGATGCGGCTTACAAGATGGTCATCCTTAGCCAGTTTGCTTTTGGGATGAATGTCAAGTTTGAAGATGTTGGCCACCAAGGAATTCGCAACATCACTCCAGAAGATGTAGCTGTAGCTCAAGAACTTGGTTATGTTGTGAAACTAGTAGGTTCTATCGAAGAAACAGCTTCTGGAATCGCTGCTGAGGTTACTCCAACCTTCCTTCCTAAAGAACACCCACTTGCAAGTGTTAACGGTGTAATGAATGCTGTCTTTGTGGAGTCTATCGGTATCGGCGAGTCTATGTACTATGGACCAGGTGCAGGTCAAAAACCAACTGCAACAAGTGTTGTGGCTGATATTGCCCGTATCGTTCGTCGTTTGAATGATGGAACAATTGGAAAAGCCTTTAATGAATACAGCCGTCCAGTGGTCTTGGCTAAGCCAGAAGATGTCAAAGCCAACTACTATTTCTCAATCTTGGCTCCAGACTCAAAAGGTCAAGTCTTGAAATTGGCTGAACTCTTTAACGCAGAAGATATTTCCTTCAAGCAAATCCTACAAGATGGCAAGCAAGAAGGCAAGGCTCGTATTGTCATCATCACTCATAAAATCAACAAGGCGCAACTTGAAAATATTACAGCAGCTTTGAAGGGTGTATCTGAGTTTGAACTTCTCAATACCTTCAAGGTTTTAGGAGACTAAGATGAAGATTATTGTACCTGCTACAAGTGCCAATGTGGGTCCTGGCTTTGACTCGGTTGGTGTAGCTGTAACTAAGTATCTAGAAATTCAGGTTTGTGAGGAACGTGAAGAATGGATGATTGAGCACCAATTAGGCAAATGGATTCCACGTGATGAACGTAATCTTTTGCTGAAGATTGCTCTACAAATTGTTCCAGACCTCCAACCTAGACGTCTGAAGATGGTCAGTGATATTCCGCTTGCGCGTGGACTAGGTTCATCGAGCTCGGTCATTGTTGCTGGAATTGAACTGGCAAATCAACTCGGAAACTTGAAGCTAAGCAAACATGAAAAATTACAATTGGCGACTAAGATTGAAGGGCATCCCGATAATGTTGCACCTGCTATCTATGGAAATCTCGTAATTGCTAGTTCGGTAGAAGGTCAGGTTTCTGCTGTTGTGGCGCCTTTCCCAGAGTGTGCTTTTCTAGCTTATATTCCAAACTATGAATTGCGTACTCGAGATAGTCGTGGTGTCTTGCCTAAGAAACTCTCCTACAAGGAAGCTGTTGCGGCAAGTTCTATTGCCAATGTGGCTATCGCAGCCCTACTGACTGGAGATTTGGTCAAAGCAGGCCAAGCCATCGAGAACGATCTCTTCCATGAGCGTTACCGTCAAGAACTGGTGAGAGAATTTGCAACGATCAAGAAAGTTGCCAAGAGAAATGGTGCTTATGCGACCTACCTCTCTGGTGCTGGTCCGACTGTTATGGTCTTGGCTGATACTGACAAGATGCCTAAGATTAAGGCTGAGCTTGAGAAGCAACCTTTCAAAGGCAAGCTTCATGATTTGCAAGTAGATACACAAGGCGTTCGCGTCGAAGAAAAATAAACAGAACAATAGGATGGGGAAACTCTCTATTAGAGGGCTTCCTGTCCTTTTTTAGAAAATGAAACATGGGATATGAAATGTTTCCCGTGTTTAGCGACCGCTGGACGGTCAAGGAGGATTTGAAATGGCAGAAATATATTTAGCAGGTGGTTGCTTTTGGGGCTTGGAAGAATACTTTTCACGTATTTCTGGAGTGCTGCAAACAAGTGTTGGTTATGCCAATGGTCAGGTAGAAACCACCAATTATCAACTGATTAAAGAAACAGATCATGCCGAGACTGTGCAAGTCATTTATGATGAAAAGGCAGTCTCGCTCCGTGAGATTTTACTCTATTATTTCCGAGTTATCGATCCTCTTTCTGTCAACCAACAAGGGAATGATCGTGGTCGTCAATACCGCACAGGGATTTATTATCTAGAAGAAGCTGATCTACCAACGATCAATACAGTAGTTCGTGAACAAGAACTACTCATCGGTCGTAAAATTGCAGTAGAAGTGGAGAAACTACGTCACTATATCTTAGCTGAAGACTATCACCAAGACTACCTCAAGAAAAATCCTGGAGGCTATTGCCACATTGATGTGAGAGATGCTGAGAAACCACTAATAGATGCTGCCGACTATGAAAAACCGAGTCAGGCAGTTTTACGAGAAAATTTGTCAGAAGAGTCTTATAGAGTTACCCAAGAGGCAGCGACGGAAGCTCCCTTTAGCAATGCCTACGACCAAACTTTTGAGGAAGGAATTTATGTCGATATCACGACTGGTGAGCCTCTCTTCTTTGCCAAGGATAAGTTTGCCTCAGGCTGTGGTTGGCCAAGTTTTAGCCGTCCTATTTCCAAGAACTCATTCATTACTACCAGGACTTGAGTCACGGTATGGAGCGTATCGAAGTTCGTTCACGTTCAGGAAATGCTCACTTGGGACACGTCTTTACAGACGGACCTCAGGAACTAGGTGGTTTACGCTATTGTATCAATTCTGCATCCTTACGATTCATTGCTAAGGATGAAATGGAAGAGTCTGGTTATGGCTACCTACTTCCATATTTGAACAAATAAAAAAAGATGGTGGTTTTTCCACCTTCTTCATTTTGGAAATAGAAGGGACACATGAAACAATTACTTTCTTACTTTAAACCCTACCTCAAGGAGTCGTTTCTAGCGCCCTTGTTTAAGCTGCTAGAAGCCGTTTTTGAACTCTTGGTTCCCATGGTGATAGCTGGGATTGTCGACCAATCTATCCCCAAAAAAGATCAGGGACACCTCTGGATGCAAATGGGTTTCCTCTTTGTTTTTGCGGTTATCGGCGTTTTGGTAGCCTTAGTTGCTCAGTTTTACTCAGCCAAGGCAGCAGTAGGATTTACTAAGGGAGTTGACCAATGACCTCTATCGTCATATTCTTTCCTTGTCCAAGGATAGTAGAGACCGTTTAACGACCTCGAGTTTGGTGACACGTTTAACATCAGATACCTATCAGATTCAGACAGGGATTAATCAATTTTTACGCCTATTTTTAAGGGCTCCTATTATTGTTTTTGGTGCCATTTTTATGGCTTATCGTCTCTCGCCTGAATTGACCTTCTGGTTTTTGGTCATGGTTGCCATTTTGTCCTTTGTCATTGTCGTGTTATCACGCTTGGTCAATCCTCTCTATAGTATTTTGAGAAAGAAAACAGACCAGCTGGTTCAGGAAACACGCCAACAGATACAAGGTATGCGTGTGATTCGTGCCTTTGGCCAAGAAAAACGAGAAATCGAGAACTTCCAACTACTCAATCAAGTCTATACAGCTATCCAAATGAAAACAGGCTACTGGTCCACTCTCTTGACCCCCTTGACCTATGTGATTGTCAACGGAACCTTGCTGGTGATTATCTGGAATGGTTATATTTCTATCCAGGGAGGCTGGCTCAGTCAAGGTGCCTTGATTGCCTTAATCAACTATCTCCTGCAAATCTTGGTAGAGTTGATAAAACTAGCCATGCTCATTAATTCACTCAACCAGTCCTATATTTCTGCCAAGCGGATTAAAGAGGTCTTTGCAGAAAGCCTGAAGATATACTGGCAGAAATTGCTCAAAAAGAAACTTCCTCGAACCAGTCCTTACAAGTTGAACACTTAATCTTTACCTACCCAGATGCTGCTCAACCATCCTTGCGAAATCTTTCTTTTGCTATGCAACAAGGACAAATTCTTGGAATCATCGGGGGGACTGGTTCTGGTAAGTCAAGTTTGGTACAGGTCCTACTTGGCCTCTATCCGGCAGATAAGGGAAGCATTTCCCTTTATCGAGATGGACGTAGTCCTCGCAATCTTTCTGAATGGCGGTCCTGGATAGCTTATGTCCCTCAAAAGGTTGAACTCTTTAAGGGAACCATTCGTTCTAACTTGACTTTGGGGATGGAAGAAACAGTCTCTGATCAAGAACTCTGGCAGGCTTTAGAAATTGCCCAGGCCAAGGATTTTGTCAGTGACAAGGAAGGCCAGCTGGACGCAGAGGTTCAAGCAGGTGGTCGTAATTTCTCAGGTGGGCAAAAGCAACGTTTATCGATTGCCCGGGCAGTCTTGCGTCGTGCACCATTCCTCATCTTGGATGATGCGACTTCGGCTCTTGATACCATTACTGAGTCCAATCTTCTGAAGGCTGTTCAAGATAACCTACCAAACACCAGCTTGATCTTGATTTCCCAACGAACTTCAACCTTGAAGATTGCTGATCAAATTCTTCTTTTAGAGAAAGGGGAGCAATTAGCACTTGGAAATCATGAGGAATTGATGGAGACTAGCCAAGTCTATCGTGAAATCAATGCATCCCAACATGGAAAGGAGGACTAGAATGAAAGGCAAACATGCAAGTCAAACCCTTAAACGATTAGCAAAAGATTTAGCTAGCCATCCCGTCCTTCTTTTCCTGGCTTTCTTGGGTACCATTGCTCAGGTAGCCCTATCAATCTATCTACCAATCTTGATAGGACAGGTGATTGACCAAGTCCTAGTCGATGGTTCATCCCAGCTATTTTGGCAGATTTTCCTCCAGATGATTTTGGTGGTCATTGGGAATACGCTGGTACAATGGGCCAATCCTCTCCTCTATAATCGACTGATTTTCTCCTATACCAGAGATTTGCGCGAAAGAATCATTGAAAAGCTCCATCGTCTTCCGATTGCCCTTGTAGATAGACAAGGTAGTGGGGAAATGGTCAGCCGTGTAACGACAGATATCGAGCAGTTGGCGACGGGTCTGAATATGATTTTCAACCAATTTTTCATAGGAGTTTTGATGATTTTGGTCAGCATCCTTGCTATGCTCCAAATCCATCTATTGATGACTCTCTTGGTTCTGCTCTTAACACCTCTATCTATGGTCATTTCACGCTTTATCGCTAAGAAATCCTACCATCTCTTTCAAAAGCAGACAGAGACTAGGGGGATTCAGACTCAATTGATAGAAGAATCGCTCACCCAACAGAACATTATCCAGTCCTTCAATGCTCAGGAAGAATTTATCGAGAGACTTCATGAGGCAAATGACAACTACGCAGGTTATTCTCAGTCGGCTATCTTTTATTCATCGACAGTCAATCCTTCCACCCGTTTTGTCAATTCCTTTATTTATGCCCTTCTTGCAGGTGTTGGGGCTTTACGCATCATGGCGGGTTCTACTTTGACGGTTGGGCGTTTAGTGACCTTTTTGAACTATGTGCAGCAGTACACTAAGCCTTTTAATGATATTTCATCAGTCTTAGCTGAGTTGCAAAGTGCCTTAGCTTGTGCAGAACGTGTTTATGCTGTTCTAAAAAGTCCAGAGGTTACAGAAACTGGTCTTAAAGAATTGAACAGCGACCAAGTCAAGGGAGCTATTTCCTTTAAACATGTTTCTTTTTGGTTACAATCCTGAAAAGATCTTGATTAAGAATCTGTCTATTGATATCCCAGCGGGTAGTAAGGTTGCTATCGTTGGACCAACGGGTGCTGGGAAGTCTACCCTTATCAATCTTCTCATGCGATTTTATCCTATTAACTCAGGAGATATTTTGCTAGACGGTCATTCTATTTACGACTATACTAGAGCATCTCTTCGACAACAGTTTGGGATGGTGCTCCAAGAAACTTGGCTCAAGCAGGGAACCATTCATGACAATATTGCCTTTGGCAATTCTGATGCTAGCAGAGAACAGGTCATTGCGAAAGACCAAGGCAGACAAATGCGGATTTCTTTATCCAACAATTGCCACAGGGTTATGATACCAAGCTTGAAAATGCAGGGGAATCCTTGTCTGTTGGTCAAGCTCAGCTTTTAACCATCGCACGTGTCTTTCTAGCCATTCCTAAGATTCTCATCTTAGACGAGGCGACTTCATCCATCGATACTCGGACGGAGGTGCTGGTTCAAGATGCCTTTGCTAAACTCATGAAAGGACGGACAAGCTTTATCATTGCCCATCGTTTATCGACCATTCAAGATGCTGATTTGATTCTTGTCTTGGTAGATGGAGATATTGTCGAATATGGCAATCACGAGGAACTCATGACGAGAAAAAGGCAAATACTATCAAATGCGTACAGTGACTTTTAGCCCAGAATAAATGGGAAAGCCGTTATAATGCTAATGAACAAACAAGAAAAGTTGCCTTAGGGTGACTTTTTTGTTACAATAGCTAGAAAAATTATCCAGTATGAATACTTATAGAAAAAGGAGCCTAGGGATGAAAGTCTTTCAGCATGTAAATATCGTGGCTTGTGACCAAGATTTCCACGTCTATCTAGATGGGATTTTGGCTGTCAAAGAATCCCAAATCGTCTATGTCGGTCAGGAAAATCAAGAGATTCTTAAACAAGCAGATCAAATCATAGACTATCAGGGTGCCTGGATTATGCCTGGCTTGGTTAACTGCCATACTCACTCTGCCATGACAGGCTTGAGAGGCATTCGTGATGATAGTAATCTCCACGAATGGCTAGAGGACTATATCTGGCCAGCAGAAGCAGAATTCACCCCAGAGATGACTACAAAGGCCGTCAAAGAGGCACTAACAGAGATGCTCCAGTCAGGAACGACAACTTTCAACGATATGTACAATCCTAATGGAGTAGATATAGCTGAGATTTATGAGGCAGTCAAGGCATCCAAGATGCGTTGCTATTTTTCTCCAACCCTCTTTTCTTCAGATGTGGAGACGACTGATGAGACTATAGCAAGAACACGGGCTGTTATCGAGACAATCAAAGGCTACCAAGATCCCAATTTCAAGGTTATGGTGGCCCCTCATTCGCCCTATAGTTGTAGTCGAGATTTGCTGGGAGGCAAGTCTTGAGCTAGCAAAAGAAGAAAACATTCCTCTTCATATCCATGTTGCAGAAACACAGGAAGAGTCAGGCATTATCCTGAAACGCTATGGCAAACGCCCATTAGCCTTTCTAGATGAACTCGGATATTTAGATCATAAAGCTGTCTTTGCTCATGGTGTGGAGTTAAATGAAGCAGAGATTGCCCGCTTGGCAGATTCGCAAGTTGCTATCGCCCACAATCCTATCAGCAACCTCAAACTAGCCTCAGGGATTGCACCAGTCATCCAACTTCAAAAGGCAGGAGTGCCAGTCGGTATTGCGACGGATTCAGTTGCTTCTAACAATAACTTCGATATGTTTGAGGAAGGGCGGACTGCAGCACTCTTACAGAAGATGAAGAGTGGTGATGCCAGCCAATTTCCAATCGAAACTGCCCTTAAGGCCCTGACCATTGAAGGAGCTAAGGTGTTAGGAATGGAAGATGAAATTGGTAGTCTAGAAGTCGGCAAACAGGCTGATTTCCTCGTCATCCAACCCCAAGGCAAAATCCACCTCCAACCTCAAGAAAACATGCTATCTCACCTCGTTTATGCCGTCAAATCCAGTGATGTTAATGATGTCTATATCGCTGGTGAGCAAGTCGTGAAAGGCGGTCAAGTGCTGACGGTTAACTTGTAAAAAAGTAGTATAAATTCTCTAAATCTCACGGGAAAAATTCTTGTGAGGTTTTTAAAAATTTTACTAGAAATTAGGCGAGTAGATGTCTTGCAGAAATATATTGATACTAAATTAGAAAAACACCGATTAGATAAATAAAAATTATGGTATAATAAAACGATACAATTAAAGGAGTATGTATGGACATTTCAGAAATTCGTCAAAAAATTGACGCAAATCGTGAAAAATTAGCTTCTTTTAGGGGGTCTCTTTGACCTCGAAGGTTTAGAGGAAGAAATTGCCATTTTGGAAAACAAAATGACAGAACCTGATTTTTGGAACGATAATATTGCTACCCAAAAAAACGTCGCAAGAATTAAACGAACTCAAAAATACCTATAATACCTTCCACAAGATGGATGAGTTGCAGGATGAAGTTGAGATTTTACTGGACTTTTTGGCAGAGGATGAATCTGTTAAGGATGAGTTGGTTGAAAAACTCGATGAGTTAGATCAGATGATGACTAGCTACGAAATGACCCTTCTTGTCAGAACCCTATGATCACAACAACGCCATCCTTGAAATCCATCCAGGTTCAGGGGGGACAGAGGCTCAAGACTGGGGCGATATGCTCCTTCGTATGTATACTCGCTATGGAAATGCCAAAGGCTTCAAGGTCGAGGTCTTGGACTACCAAGCAGGTGATGAGGCAGGAATCAAGTCAGTAACCTTGTCTTTTGAAGGACCAAATGCTTATGGTCTTCTCAAGTCAGAGATAGGGAGTTCACCGTTTGGTCCGTATCTCACCATTTGACTCTGCTAAACGTCGCCACACCTCATTTTACATCTGTAGAAGTTATGCCAGAGTTGGATGATACCATCGAAGTTGACATCCGTGAGGATGATATCAAGATGGATACCTTCCGTTCAGGTGGAGCAGGTGGACAAAACGTCAACAAGGTTTCAACAGGTGTCCGCTTGACTCATATTCCGACAGGGATCGTCGTAGCATCAACAGTTGACCGTACTCAGTACGGGAAACCGTGACTGTGCTATGAAGATGCTTCAGGCAAAAACCTCTACCAGATGGAGCAGGAAAAGAAAAGGCGCTGAGGTAGACTCGCTCAAGGGTGAGAAAAAGGGAAATTACATGGGGAAGCCAAATCCGCTCCTATGTATTTACGCCTTATACAATGGTAAAAGACCATCGTACAAACTTTGAAGTAGCGCAAGTCGATAAGGTTATGGATGGAGACCTAGATGGTTTCATCGATGCTTATCTGAAATGGCGTATCAGTTAAAAGAAAGGAAGTCACATGTCAATCATTGAAATGAGAGATGTTGTCAAAAATATGACAACGGGACAACAGCCCTACGTGGCATCACTGTAAATATCGATGCAGGAGAATTTGCCTACATCGTAGGACCTTCAGGTGCTGGTAAATCAACTTTTATCCGTGCCTTGTATCGTGAGGTCAAAATCGACAAAGGAAGCTTGCAAGTTGCAGGTTATAACCTCGTTAAGATTAAAAAGAAAGATATTCCGTTCTTGCGTAGAAACGTTGGAGTAGTCTTTCAGGATTACAAACTTTTTGCCAAAGAAAACCGTTTATGAGAACATTGCTTTACGCCATGGAGGTTGTTGGTGAAAGTCGTCGTAACATCAAAAAAACGTGTTATGGAAGTCTTGGACCTTGTCGGTTTGAAGCACAAGGTTCGTTCATTCCGAATGAACTTTCAGGTGGTGAGCAACAACGTATCGCCATTGCGCGTGCTATTGTAAAACAATCCCTAAGGTTTTGATTGCCGACGAACCAACAGGAAACTTGGACCCAGATAACTCATGGGAAATCATGAACCTCTTGGAACGTATCAATCTTCAAGGGACAACTGTTTTGATGGCGACTCACAACAGCCAAATCGTAAATACCTTTGCGCCACCGCGTTATTGCCATCGAGAATGGTCGCGTGGTACGTGATGAAGCGAAAGGAGAGTACGGATACGATGATTAGTAGATTTTTCCGCCATCTGTTCGAAGCTTTAAAAAGTTTAAAGCGTAATGGATGGATGACCATTGCTGCTATCAGTTCAGTAATGATTACCTTGACCTTGGTTGCTATCTTTGCTTCAGTTATCTTCAATACTGCGAAATTAGCAACTGATATTGAAAACAACGTCCGCGTCATGGTTTTATGTTCGTAAAGACGTTGAAGACAACAGTGAAACCATTGTAAAAGAAGGCCAAACAGTCACTAACAATGACTACCACAAGGTCTACGATGCCCTAAAAGCTTTGCCAGCTGTTAAAAATGTAACCTTCTCAAGTAAAGAAGAGCAGTACCAAAAGCTGACTGAAACTATGGGTGACGAGTGGAAGGTATTTGAAGGAGATGCAAACCCTCTTCATGATGCCTACATCGTAGATACAAAATTCACCAAGTGATGTAAAACCAGTCGCTGAAGAAGCTAAGAAAATCGAAGGTGTTTCTGAAGTTCAAGACGGTGGTGCCAATACTGAACGTCTCTTCAAGTTGGCGTCCTTCATCCGTGTATGGGGATTGGTTATTGCAGGACTCTTGATCTTCATCGCAGTCTTCTTGATTTCAAATACCATCCGTATTACCATCATTTCACGTAGCCGTGAAATCCAAATCATGCGTTTGGTTGGTGCTAAGAACGGTTATATCCGTAGCCCATTCTTGCTAGAAGGTGCCTTTATCGGATTGTTGGGAGCAGCTCTTCCATCAGCATTGGTTTACTTTTATCTATAACCGAGTGTTCCAATCTGTCAATCCATCTTTGGTTGGCCAAAACCTATCTTTAATTACACCGGATACCTTTTATTCCATTGATGATCGGTCTCTTGTTCCTCATCGGAATCTGTATCGGTTCACTTGGTTCAGGAATCTCAATGCGTAGATTCTTGAAAATCTAAGTCACATAACTGGATAAAACACATAAAAAAGTGGGATGTCATCAAGACTTCACAGATCTTGATGCCCCGCTTTTTCTTTTGGTCTTGGGGCTCAGTCACTTGCCAATTTTGGCTAAAGAGTGTATGATAGGAAAGGACCATTTTACTAATATGAAAAATGAACAATGAATGAGGAAAAGATGAAACAATTTTTGGAAAAAGTGAGCATACTATCCCTATCGTTAGTATTGATCACATCGTTTTCTATTTCGAGCGCCCTGCCTGCTATGTTTGACTATTATCAGGGCTATTCGACTGGTCAGGTCGAACTCTTGGTCAGCCTCCCATCCTTTGGGATTATGGCCATGCTTCTACTAAACGGACTTCTAGAGCGTATTTTTCCTGAACGCCTCCAGTTGACCTTGGGACTCTTGATTTTATCCATCAGTGGGACTGCACCTTTCTGGTATCAGGGTTATTACTTTGTCTTTGCAACCCGCTTGCTATTTGGGCTTGGAGTTGGGATGCTCAATGCCAAGGCTATTTCGATCATCAGTGAACGTTACCACGGCAAGACTCGTATCCAAATGCTTGGTTTTCGTGGCTCTGCTGAGGTAGTAGGAGCCTCTATCTTGACTCTGGCAGTTGGTCAGCTCCTAGCCTTTGGCTGGACCGCAACATTCTTAGCCTATGCCGCAGGCTTGGTAGTCTTGGTGCTCTTTCTTCTATTTGTCCCTTACAACAAGGAAGAAATTCACGAGTCCAAGCATCAGACAGAAGAAGCGGCGAAACTGACTCGTTCCATGCTCCAATTGATTTTCTTCCTTGCTATTGCAGCCGCAGTGATTGTATGTACCAATACTGCTATCACCTTCCGCATCCCTAGTCTCATGATTGAGGCAGGGTTTGGAGATGCTCAGTTGTCCAGTTTGGTACTTAGTGCCATGCAGTTGATTGGGATTCTTGCTGGAATCAGCTTTTCTTTCCTAATATCGACCTTCAAGGAAAGACTTCTATTGGTCGCTGGTGTCACTTTTGGTATCGGGCAAATCATCATTGCTATAGCACCATCACTCTGGGTGGTTGTTGCAGGATCCGTTCTCGGAGGCTTTGCCTACAGCATTGCTCTAACGACAGTCTTCCAGTTGATATCTGAAAGAATCCCGGCGAAACTCCTTAATAAAGCTACTTCCTATGCGGTTTTTGGGATGTTCCTTTGAGCATCATTAACACCCTTTGTTCTTTCAGGGATTGGCTTTGTGACTACAGATGGTCGAATGACCTTCATCATTCTAGGAGCATGGATGATTGCCACATCCGTACTTGTTTCGTTTTTATTGAAAAAAGAAGCCTAACAAAGAAAAACTCAAGGATGAATCCTTGAGTTTTTTTGTATTAGCCAAACATCTGCCAAAAATAATCGATGATGTAGGTCAAGCCATAAGTGTATACGACCAGGGTAAAGGGTTTGGTCAGGATGATAATGGTCATATAACGCTTGAAGCTCATCTTGGTCAGAGCGGCCAACATGCAGAGAAAATCAGCTGGACTAACTGGCCAAATCATCATAAAGATAAAGAATCGGTCAAAGCGATTGCCCTCATCTAACCAACCGATATACTTGTCATAGGTGCGTTTGCTGACCATGGACTGGACAAAGGGTGCTCCGTAGAGACGCACCAAGTAAAAGATGATGGCACAACCAATGACAATACCGATATAGTTGTAAATGGTCCCGATGATGTGACCATAGATAAAGACACCTGCAACGGAGGTTAGAGCTCCTGGAATGATAGGAACAACTGTCTGCAAAATCTGTAAAAAGATAAAGAGTGGTGGCCCCCAGATACCCGCCTGTTGGATAAAGGCAGATAGGGTTTCCTTGGAGTGCAAGATACCAGCCTGATAGGCCCAGATACAGAATATTACAGTACCAACTCCACCGACGATGGAGGAAATATGAATGGCTTGCTGTAGAAGGGGAGAAACAGCTTTGATTTCTTTCTCGTGTGACATGTAAACTCCTCTTGTGTAGTATGATTCTACTATACCATATTTTAGGGAGAAAGACTACATGGTTTTTGGGAAGGAAGTAGGATCTAGAAGGCGTTTTCTACTAGGAATATGATATAATAATAGATAATTAAGAATTCGATAAATTGGAGAGATAGTCTGAAAGATATTGTTAGTAAAAATAGACAGTTCTGACTAGCAAAAGGAAGTTTTATGGCAAAGAGAAAAGATTTTTCTGAACTAACCAGGGTACAAATCCCAGCAGCTCTGCATCTCATGCGTATGGGCTATACCTATCTTCCTCGTAATGGGAAGGAGATTGCAGAAAGAGATCCAGATACTAATATCCTTGTATCTGTTTTTAAGGAGCAATTTTTAAAATTTAACAACTACTTGACAGAAGATGACTTTGAAAGAGAACTAGCCAATATCAAGTTGGAACTAGATCAAAACGATTTAGGACGTTCTTTCTTTAAACGTCTGCAAGGTCAGGAAGATGCCATTTATATTGACTGGGAACATCCTGAAGTCAATACTTTTCATGTAGCACTTGAAGTTACTTGTCAAAATGGTCAGGATGAATTCCGCCCAGATATCGTTATTTTTGTCAATGGTTTGCCTCTTTCTTATATCGAAGTGAAACAGCCCAATGCGATTCGTGATGGCAAGACTGGAATTCAGTCAGAGCAGGACAGAACCAGATACCGTTTTGAAAACCGTAAGTTCCGTCGTTTTAACAATATCACCCAGTTGATATCCTTATCTGATAACTTAGCGTATATCAGTGGACAAGGTCAGCAAAAGCAGGGTTCTTATTATGGTTCAAACGCCTATTCAAAAACGAAATTTAATGCTTTCAAGGAAGAAAGAGAAGAAGATTTCCTTCATTCCCTTTCCCCTCTAACCGAGGACCAAATCGACTTTGTCCTAGAAGACATGAAGCGATTTGCCCTCAAGTCCCAGCCAGAGTTTACAACAAACCTAAACCCTGACACCCCATGCAATGCCTTCCTGACTTCTTTGTACCAGAAGGAACGCCTGCTCTTTATGCTTCGTTTCGGTCTGGTCTATGTAGAAGAAGAGAGCAAGGACGGTCAGATGCAACTGCAGAAGCACGTCATGCGCTATCCGCAGTATTTTGCAACACGTGCTATCGAAGAAACAATTGCAAAAGATGTCAAGAAAGGGGTTATCTGGCATACCCAAGGTTCAGGTAAGACTGCCTTGGCTTTCTTCAATATTCGCTATCTAACCAACTATTTCTCAAAAGAGGGAATCGTTCCTCAGTTTTACTTCGTCGTCGATCGTTTGGACTTGGCAGACCAAGCCTTTAAGGAATTCACCAAACGAGGTCTCAAGGTTAAGCGCATTAATAACCCACAAGAACTCAATCAAAAACAAGATGGCTATGATGTCGCTGTGGTTAATATCCAGAAGTTTAAGGATGATTCAGATCTGACAGACCGCTCTGGCTATGATCTCAATCGCCAAAATGTCTACTTTATCGATGAAGCCCACCGTTCTTACAATGAACGAGGTTCCTACCTGCCAAATCTCTATCAAGCAGATACCAAGGCCATTAAGATTGCCTTGACAGGAACGCCCCTCATCACCTATAAGAAAGATGGCAAGACCAAGGAAAGTCATGCGACTACACGTGATATCTTTGGGGACTATATCCACAAATATTACTACAACCAGTCTATCGATGACGGCTTTACCCTACGCCTGATGAGAGAAGATATCGAGACCTCCTATAAGGACAATCTCAGGACCATCAACGAAGAAATCCAACGTGGTGACTTGTCCAAGGAAGATATCTTTGCCCATCCCCACTATGTGGAGCCCATGCTGGACTTTATTATCGAGGACTTTAATCGTGCGCGTGATCTGGTATTTGATGACCAGACCATTGGTGGCATGATTGTCTGTGACTCGTCTAAGCAGGCGCGTGAGCTTGAAAAGCAATTAGAAGAACGACGTCAAGCTGGCTCAACCACCTTGACTTCCGCTCTTATCCTTCACGATGAGGGAGACAAGGAAGAGAAGAAGGACAAGGTTGACGCTTATAAGGAAGGCAAGATTGACCTTGTCATCGTCTACTCCATGCTCCTGACAGGTTTTGATGCACCTCGTCTCAAGCGCCTCTACCTAGGGCGTAAGATCAAGGCTCACAATCTTTTGCAAACACTAACCCGTGTCAATCGTCCTTACAAGGACTACCTCTTTGGCTATGTCATTGACTTTGCGGATATTTCCAAGGAGTTTGACAAGACCAATCGTGCCTATCTGGAAGAACTCAATCAAGAATATGATACGGCTCTGACTGGGGAAAATGGTGAGGATGTCTTTGGCTCGCTCTTTGTGTCAGCAGATGAGATTTCTCAAGAGTTGAGCAAGACCGAGCATATCCTCATCGACTATCCAACGGACAATCTAGAGTACTTCTCCCAAGCCATCAATGACATCAAGGATAAGAAGCAGTTAATCGATCTTCGCAAGGCCTTGGAGTCTATCAAGCAGTACTACAATATCGCCCGTCTCCTTGGTTACGACCACCTGCTCCAGCAGATTGATATTGCTCAGATTGCAACTTTGCTAAATGTCCTTTCTAGACGGATGCTGACACTATCCTTAATAGATAAACCAGATGACTTCTCCAGTCGGACTCTCTTAAATCTTGCCATGTCTGAAACTAGCTTTAGCTTTGTCAAGATTGCAGAGGAAGAACTCCGTCTAGCAGCCAATGACCTGGAAGATTTGAAACGTCGAGTGGCAGGTGGGATTAAAAAACAACGTGATGAAAAGGACCCTGAGTGGGTCACTCTCTACGAAGAATTCCAACGTATCATGCAAAAACATTTTATCTATGGTCAAGAAGGCTATACGATGGAAAATATCAAGGAAACCCAAAGACTATGAAGAACTCTTTAAGTCCGTGGAGGACTATCATACTCGTATGAGACGCTTAACCATGAACTTTAAAGGAGATGAGATGGCAGCTCGTTCCTACAAACACGTGACTAACTCAACCACGGTCAGCGAGTTTCCTGCTATTTACCATGTCATCAAGGGTTCTAAAGTTAGACTAGACCGTAAAATCGGTCAAAATCAAGGAGTACTCGATAACGAGGACTTTCTCAAGAAAATGATTCGAGAAGAAGCTCGGATTGAAATGAAAATCAACCAATCTGCAAGTAGTTTGACAAGAGAGGATTTTAATTATATCGTCGAGTCACTATTTGAAGGATATGAAGAGGAATACCAACACTAATGAATGAAACATACAAAGTCCAAGTCCAAGGCTTGGTAGATGATTTGAAAGCTGTCTTTACCCACGCGGGACTAGGAGGAGAAGCGGGTGAGTACAAACTCCTTACCCAGTCCTTCCTCTACAAATTTTTAAATGACAAGTTTTTGTATCAAGCCAAGGTCCTAGATGAGTCCAACACCTATGAAAACCTGCTGGCTATGAGCGAGGAAGACTATGACTGGCTCTTGGAGGATATCGGTACCAGCACAGCTTGGCTCAAGCCAGACCAGTTGATCGAAACCCTCCACCGTCAGCAAAATGAGCCGACTTTTTACGAAACTTTTGAAAATACCCTCAACCAAATCGCTATTGATAATAACGATATCTTCTCTGTACATACGGACGGAGATACGGCTATTCGTCTCTTTGATGAACGTTTGATTACGGATACTATCTCTGATAGCAGTAAACGGAACGAGGTCGCAAAGGCCATCATCAATCTTCTTGCGCGTGTTAAGTTTGATGAGACCATTTTTTCACAAGGTTTTGACTTTTTCTCTACCCTCTTTGAGTACATGATCAAGGACTACAACAAAGACGGTGGTGGCAAGTATGCTGAGTACTACACGCCCCACTCAGTGGCTAAGATTATCGCAGATATCTTGGTGGGTGATGATAAGCCTCAAAACGTGCGTATCTATGACCCGTCAGCTGGTTCTGGAACTTTGCTCATGAACCTGGCTAGTCGTATCGGTGTGGATAAGACCACTGTCTATAGTCAGGATATCTCGCAAAAATCGTCTAATCTCCTCCGTCTCAATCTGATCTTGAATGGACTGCAACACTCCATTCATAATATCGTACAGGGAAATACCATCATCGCTAACCGTCATCCTGAAAAGATGGATTATATCGTGTCTAACCCTCCTTTCAAGCTTGACTTTTCAGAGTGGCGTGACCAAGTGGAGACCTTGCCAGAAGCCAGTGAGCGTTTCTTTGCAGGAGTGCCAAAGGTTCCTGCCAAGTCTAAAGACAAGATGGCGATTTATGAGCTCTTTGTTCAGCATATCATCTACTCCTTGAAGCCAGATGGTCAGGCGGCTGTTGTCTTGCCGACAGGCTTTATCACGGCCCAGTCAGGGATTGACAAGACCATCCGCCAATACTTGGTGGATAATCAAATGCTGGCAGGTGTCGTCTCTATGCCGTCCAATATATTTGCGACGACAGGCACCAACGTCTCCATCCTCTTTATCGATAAGAAAAACAAGGGCGATGTCGTCCTCATCGATGCTTCAAACCTCGGAACCAAGGTCAAGGAAGGCAAGAACCAAAAGACTGTACTCTCTCCTGAGGAAGAGCAGAAGATCGTCGAGACCTTTATCAAGAAAGAAGCCGTCGAAGACTTTTCTGTCACCGTCTCTTATGAGGATATCAAGGAGAAAAACTACTCTCTCAGCGCAGGCCAATACTTTGACATCAAGATTGACTATGTAGATATCACAGCAGAAGAGTTTGAAGCCAAGATGACCGCCTTTCAAGACAAACTCTCAGACCGCTTCCAGCAATCACATGCATTGGAGCAGGAGATTGAAGAGCAAATGAAGGGGTTGAAGTATGAGTGAAGTGGAATTTGAATTACGTAAGTTAGGTGATTTAATTGAAATTTTTAATAACAAAAGAGTCCCGCTTTCAGCTAAACAAAGAGAAGGTCTTGAAAAAATCTATCCATATTATGGGGCACAAGGCATTGTAGACTATGTAGATGATTATATTTTTGACGGTAAGTATATTCTAATTGCAGAGGATGGAGAGAATCTAAAATCTAATAATAAATCAATTTGCACTCTAGCAACAGGCAAATATTGGGTAAACAACCATGCACATATTATCAAGGGGAATGATAAAACAAATACGGACTTTCTTTATTACAAATTGAATTCCATTAACTTTTGCTCCTATATAACTGGAAGTGCACAGCCTAAATTAAATAAAGAAAAATTTATTAAATATAGAATTATACATCCTTCAAAAGAATATCAAGATAAAATATCAAAAGTTTTGACTTTACTTGACAAAAAAATCCAAATCAACAACCAAATCAACCAAGAGTTGGAAGCTATGGCTAAGACCCTCTATGACTACTGGTTTGTGCAGTTTGATTTCCCAGACCAGAATGGCAAACCCTATAGATCATCAGGCGGAAAGATGGTCTATAACCCAGAACTCAAACGAGAAATCCCAGAGGGGTGGGGAGTGGCAAAGCTCAATGAAGTCGTAGATTTGATTTCGGGTTATCCTTTCTCAAGTAATGATTATGTAATTAGTGGAAAGTATAAATTATATACTATTAAGAATGTTCAAGATGGGTATACTGTTGATAAGGTGGACAACTATCTTGATTTTCTCCCGAGCAATATGTCACATGAATGTCAACTTCGTCGAGGGGATTTGATTATGTCGTTAACTGGCAATGTAGGAAGAGTAGGGATGGTTTATGAAGACGACGTTCTTTTAAATCAACGAGTTTTAAAGTTGAATCCAATTAATAAAACTCATAAGTCATTTATTTACAGCTTCTTTAGAAGCGATGTCACAAAAGCTCATTTAGAAAAATATGTCGACAGGAACTTCTCAAAAAGAACTTGAGTCCGATTGATATTGGTAATATGATGATTCCGTTTCCTTCTGAAAGCTTGCTTAGCAAATTTTTGGATAATTTGAATATGTTAGAGAATAATCTTGTTGAAAATCAACAACTCACCCAACTTCGCGATTGGCTCTTGCCAATGCTGATGAATGGACAGGTGAAGGTGGAGTAGGAATAATAGGAGGTGGTTTAAATGTTTAATGATAATGTTAGTAAAAAGTTTAAATTAGCATACTTTTATCTCATCGTTTTTATTAAGCTATTTATTTCTTATTATAATTATGTATGTTCAATATGTAGAGACAAATGGAAAAATTTTTCCTGATGTTCAAGTATTAGTGACTACAAAAAGATAGCCTTCATTATTCTAACTATATTATCTTTGTGCTCACTAAGTTCATTATTCTATGTAAACCGAAAAATTTCAGAGAGCAGAGGGCTATTTGAGGATTAACTCAGAAGAAGGCCGGTTAGGGTACTCTTATAATAACGGAAGCAGGGAATTTATTTTAGGAGTTTTATTACCTGTGGTTACTACAATTTCAGTTCCAGAAGCACCTATAACAGGAATTGTTGAGTGTTACTGATTCAGATAATTTTAGGTTATTTTTCTGGAACTCAAATGAACTTTTTTTGTTAATGTTCCCTTAATGCTCTTTTGGATATTCGTTGGTTGTAGGAAAGAAAGATAATCAAGATTTACTACTATTTGTTCAAAAACAAGATTTAAAAATTATTAGGTAAAAATATAAATTTTGTTTATTTAGGAACAGTCACAGATAGTAATCTAGGTATTGTTGGTGAGGAAATTAGAGATGAGTAAAGTGTTAAAGAGAGTTGTTTTTAGCTGAAGTATCTGAAGATAAAAGTTATCGGGAAGTATTTAAATACTGCAGATGAAGAGTTACTAAAAAAATAGAAGAGAAGATAGAATTTCCAAGTAACAGAAGATTAAAAAGAAATAAATGATTTAGGTATTTTTGATAATTCTAAAAGATTCTCGATTGAAGAATTAACGAACCAAAGTCCCTATTATAAGCTGGTTGACCTTTTTTTGACATTGATTATTCAGCATCGGATACACGTTTGAAAAGTATAGATGATATTAATCATTTTAGACTCTGAAAACCCTTCAAGCCTAATCTTGCTCTGTATTATTATACTGATAATGGGGAAGAATTTATCTTGATCACAACATTAAATGTAAAAATTAATAGTAAAGGATAAATTATTTTGGAAATTTAAACAACGAGTAGGGTTTAATGATGGCATTGATATGATTATACATGAAATTTCTGATAGTTTAGAATTACCTATGTCGAATTTTATATGTATGATTTCTAAGAAAAAAATAATAACACTTACTCAATTAGAGTTTACGATGCTTTTAAAGTTGATAAGCAATTTCAACTCAGTGCACACATAAATAAGTATGCTGAAAATGTTCTTAATAGATTTAATACCAGTGACTCAAATAAATTATTGTTAACAGCAGATCAAGTTGAAGTCCAAATAGATGATATTACTTCAATCATGGACATTGTTACTGATAATGATGCTTTTATCTAAATCACTATCATTTTATAGTGGGCATGGTAACAAAATGATCAATAAAATAACTGGTGAGAAATTATTGAGGCAATAAATAGTTTGCAAGCTCATGTTGGAGATGAAAAATAATAAATATACTTTGGAAGATATTCAAAAATTTGAAAATAATAAACTTACTGTCTCAGGAAATCAGATTAGAATATTTGTAGCTTTTACTAAATAACCAGATAGTAGAAAAAAATTCTCAATAACCAGATTGATTTACCTTATTTTTAATTCTACATCCTCAAAAATAGAGGAGGTCAGCAATCACTATGAGTATGAAAAATTGTTGAATATAAAGACTTAATCACGTTCCATCCAGGACAATATATTGGAGAGCTAATTAAAGATTATCAGATGACTCAGAAAGAATTTTGCGGATAAGTTGGGGATATCGCCAAAGATGATCAGAAAATTAGTGAAAGGTGAGCAGTCAATTAGTAATGAGATCGCTCAGAAGTTAGAAAAACTTACCAATATTTCGATGAAAACTTGGCTCAATCTTCAAAATGCTTATGATGTAAAAAATGGCGAAATTCTTAGAGTAAACATGGTATAATGTCAATTATGAATAATAACAACCAACGTGCCCTTTGTCATCAACTCTGGGCGGAAAATAAATACCTTGTTTTGAGCCATTCTAGCAATATTTACAAGGAGATTCGCCAGTATCTCAAGCAAGAAGTGGTGGAAGTGAGTCAGGTTCAAGAGATGATTGACCGTGCCTGCCAGATTCCAGAGCACAGGGGTCAGGTTTGCAACGCTTTTCAGCATATTTGGGGCTATTTCAAGAAGAAAGCAACGGAGACTGAACGCAAAGACTATATGCTCTTGTTGGATCGCTACCGCTTTGGTCAAGCTTCCAAGGAAGACTTGATTGCTGAGACGAGAGATTTGCTTGATCGATACCCAAATACTTATCTGCAACATTCTACCTTGCTGAAAGGAGATTCCCATGAGACTTTGGCATGAGGCTTTGATTTCACAACTTCCCCGTCCTCAGCTCTTGGGACAGCATCGAGAGTGCTGTGCCCTGCGTGGCAATGGCTGGGGCAGAAAGCATGCGACGGTTGACTATGTCTTTACCCACTCGCCTTATCGTCTCTATGCCTATCATGACTTGATCATGGAGGAGATGGCTCGTCGTGGTTACAAGGTCAGTCCAGAGTGGCTGGATAAGAACTATCGTGGCAAAACCTGCCCTCCTTATCAAGACTTAGCAGAGGAAAAGCTGGGAAGTCCGATCTATAGTGAGCATGACCATGCCTACTATGAGGAGTGTCTGGCAAATCTCCGTGACAAGGGGATTGACCTATAGTCTTTTCTAATAACAAGCCATAGGTAGCTTTCAATTCAATATTATTTTGCGAAGAACTAGCAACCTTGAAAGGCTACTAATCTATATCTATCAAAGGATTTGGGGAATCTTCTCCAAAACTTTTTTTGTCTTTTAAATCGAGATATAGTTTCAAACTATATCAAAGCCTAATTTTTTACAATTATACAGACAGTTTTCTTTTCTGTTAAGATAGTTTCAACAACAATTTTTGGAGGACAAAAACATGTCAACTACAATTATCGGTTTCCCTCGTTTGGGTGAATTCGCGAATTAAAAATTTACAACTGAAAAATACTTTTAGAAAAAGAAATCTCAGAAGAAGAACTCTTGGTCATGCACTAAAGAATTGCGTGCGAAACACTGGAACATCGTCAAAGAAAAAGGCATCACTGAAATTCCATCAAATGACTTTTCTCACTATGACAACTTCCTTGATGCTGCTTTCCTTTTCAACGTAGTTCCTGCATCTGTTCAAAACTTGGAATTGTCTGATCTTGAGCGCTACTTTGCTTTGGGGACGTGGTTACCAAGGAGAAAAAAAGGGGATGTTCGTGCCCTTCCTATGAAAAAAATGGTTCAACACTAACTACCACTACATCGTTCCTAAATTTGAAAAAGACACTCAAGTAAAATTGGCTGGTCACAAGATTTTCGATGAGTTCCAAGAAGCTAAAGAACTTGGTCTTAACACTCGTCCTGTCCTTGTAGGTCCATTCACTTTCCTTCAATTGTCAGACTTTGAAGAAGGCGTGAAAGCAGAAGACTTCGTAGATAGCTTAGTAGTCGCTTACCAAGATGTTTTTGCTAAATTGGCTGAACTTGGTGCAACTCGTATCCAATTGGACGAAGCGGCTCTTGTAAAAGATTTGACAGCTGAAGAAAAAGCCCTCTTCTTGAACCTCTACAACAAGCTTTTGGCTGACAAGAAAGGCCTTGAAGTCTTGCTTCAAACATACTTTGGTGACGTTCGTGACGTTTACGCTGACCTTGTGAAATTGCCAGTAGATGCGATCGGTCTTGACTTCGTTGAAGGTAAGAAAACTCTTGAACTCGTTAAAGGTGGTTTCCCAGCTGACAAGACTCTTTATGCAGGTATCGTCAATGGTAAGAACATCTGGCGCAACAACTACGAAAAGAGCTTGGCTGTTCTTGAGCAAATCCCTGCTGAAAACATTGTTTTGACAAGCTCATGTTCACTTCTTCATGTGCCATTTACAACTGCTAATGAAGAATTTGAACCAGCTATCTTGAACCACTTTGCATTTGCAGTTGAAAAATTGGATGAGATCCGTGACTTGGATGCTATCCGCAACGGTCAAGGTGCAGAAGCTCTTGCAGCTAACAAAGAACTCTTTGCGACTGAACGTGTTGGTGAAAATGCGGAACTTCGTGCTCGTATTGCAGGATTGACAGATGCAGACTACACTCGTTTGCCAGCCTTTGCTGAACGTGAAGCTATCCAAGAAGATGCCTTCAAACTTCCAGCTCTTCCAACAACAACCATCGGTTCATTCCCTCAAACTAAGGAAGTTCGTGCGAAACGTTTGGCCTTCCGTAAGGGTGAATTGTCTCAAGAAGAATACGATGCCTTCCTTGCTGAAACCATCGACGAATGGATCAAATGGCAAGAAGAAGTTGGATTTGACGTGCTTGTACACGGTGAATTCGAGCGTAATGACATGGTTGAGTACTTCGGTCAAAACTTGTCAGGTTACCTCTTCTCTAAGAATGGTTGGGTACAATCATACGGTATGCGTGGGGTTAAACCACCAATCATCTGGGGTGATGTCACTCGTCTCAACCCAATCACTGTCAAATGGTCTAGCTACGCACAAAGCCGTACTGACAAACCTGTTAAAGGTATGTTGACTGGACCTGTTACCATCCTTAACTGGTCATTCCCACGTGAAGACATCTCTATCAAGGATTCTACTCTTCAAATCGCCCTTGCAATCAAGGATGAAGTTCTTGACCTTGAAGTCGCAGGCGTGAAAAATCATCCAAATCGACGAGGCTGCTCTTCGTGAGAAATTGCCACTCCGTCGTAGCGACTGGTACGAAGACTACCTTGACTGGGCTATTCCAGCTTTCCGCTTGGTACACTCAACAGTAGCACCAGATACACAAATCCACACTCACATGTGTTACTCAGAATTTACAGATATCATCCCAGCTATCGACAACATGGATGCGGACGTTATCTCATTTGAAAGCTAGCCGTTCAAATCTTGAAATCTTGGACGAACTCAAAGCTCAAAACTTCCAGACAGAAGTGGGTCCTGGAGTTTACGATATCCACTCTCCTCGTGTGCCTAACGAAGGCGAAATCGACCACACAATCGAAGCCATCCTTGCTAAAGTACCAAGCAAGAAAGTATGGATTAACCCTGACTGTGGTTTGAAAACACGTGGTATCCCAGAAACGAAAGAAAAGCTTGATCCGCCTTGTAGACAGCTGCAAAAGCGCGCGTGAGAAATTGTAAGAAAAAGACAGTTCTCTCTACACGGTTGATCAGTAAAAAAATCAACTAGAAAAAGGTTCATATATATGTCACGTCAAACACCGTCCCTCTCATTTGAAGTTTTCCTCCAAACCCAGAAGTAGGCAATGACAAAATTATTGCGACCCTGAAAGACATGCAGGGCTTGGCACCACACTTCATTAGTGTGACTGCTAGTAATAATAAATTTAATATCAAAGAGACGACGGTTCGTTTGGCAGACTATATCCAAAATGACTTGGAGATCCCAACCATTGCTCACTTGCCAGCTATCTATTTGACTAAGGATAAGGTGGCTGAGACCATTGCGGATTTGGATAAAGTTGGTGTTCAGAAAATCTTGGCTTTGCGTGGGGACATCATTCCAGGTGTTGAGCCTCAAAAAGATTTCCGTTACGCCACAGACTTGATTGAGTTTATCAATGAACAGGCACCACACTTTGATATTATTGGAGCTTGTTACCCAGAAGGGCACCCGGATTCGCCAAACCAAATCTCAGATATTCAAAATCTCAAGAAAAAAGTGGATGCAGTAAATGCTCAAGCCTTGTCACTCAGCTATTCTTTGACAATGAGCGTTTCTACGATTTCCAAGATAAGTGTACCTTGGCTGGAATTGATGTTCCCATTCATGCAGGGATTATGCCAATCCTTAACCGTAACCAAGCGCTTCGTCTCTTGAAGACTTGTGAGAATATCCATCTCCCACGTAAATTTAAGGCTATCTTGGACAAGTATGAGAATGACCCTGAGTCACTCAGAGCAGCAGGACTTGCCTATGCCGTAGACCAAATCGTGGACTTGGTAACGCAAGACGTAGCAGGCGTGCATCTCTACACCATGAACAACGCAGACACTGCTCAGTACATCCACCAAGCTACCCATGCCTTGTTCAATCATCAACCTTAAAATAATCAAAAGCAAACCATTCTTCTTTTCATAGCAGAATGGTTCCTTTTTTATAGAAAAGACCGTACTTTTTAAGAAAAATATGATAAAATAGACTCTGTACGTACTTGATACAAAGATGAGGGTATAAACGATGTTTTAAGCAGTCTTAATCTTATATCAAAGAGATGTAAGGTAAAGAATCAGACCTAAAGTATTTTCGGAGTTGAACACGGGCTAAATCCCTAGTGAAAAAGATAGATTTCCTGATGTGCATCGCACACTGCGTCAATCTCCTATTTTCATACGGGATTCTTAACGCCCTTTGTATCCTGATTTTTTTGTAGGCAAGGCGTATAATTTTATCAATCCAAAGGGGATTAAAATGACAAAACATGTGTTTCAAACGACTTTTTGCGGGTCGTGAGTTGATCGTAGAGACTGGTCAGGTTGCTAAGCAAGCAAATGGCTCTGTTGTGGTACGTTACGGTGAGTCAACTGTCTTGACTGCTGCCGTTATGTCTAAGAAGATGGCAACTGGGGATTTCTTCCCGCTTCAAGTCAACTACGAAGAAAAATGTATGCGACTGGGAAATTTCCTGGTGGCTTTTATGAAACGTGAAGGACGTCCTTCAACAGATGCAACTTTGACAGCGCGTTTGATTGACCGTCCAATCCGTCCAATGTTTGCGGAAGGTTTCCGTAATGAAGTGCAAGTCATCAATACTGTTCTTTCTTACGATGAAAAATGCATCTGCACCAATGGCGCCTATGTTTGGTTCATCATTGGCCTTGTCTATCTCAGATATTCCGTTTGACGGACCAATCGCTGGAGTACAAGTAGGTTATATTGATGGGGAAATCATCATCAACCCAACGCAAGAACAAGCAGAGCAATCGCTTCTTGAATTGACAGTAGCTGGTACTAAACACGCTATCAACATGGTAGAGTCTGGTGCCAAAGAATTGTCAGAAGAAATCATGTTGGAAGCTCTTCTTAAAGGACATGAAGCCGTTAAAGAATTGATTGCCTTCCAAGAAGAAATCGTAGCAGCAGTTGGTAAAGAAAAAGCAGAAGTAGAATTGCTTCATGTAGATGCTGACTTGCAAGCTGAAATCATCGCAGCCTACAACAGCGACCTTCAAAAAGCGGTCCAAGTAGAAGAAAAATTGGCTCGTGAAGCTGCAACTCAAGCAGTGAAAGACCAAGTCACAGCAGTTTACGAAGAAAAATATGCAGACCACGAAGAATTTGACCGTATCATGCGTGATGTAGCTGAAATCTTGGAACAAATGGAACACGCAGAAGTGCGCCGTTTGATCACAGAAGACAAGGTTCGTCCTGATGGTCGTAAGGTCGATGAAATCCGTCCTTTGGATGCGGTTGTTGACTTCGTTCCCCGTGTGCACGGTTCAGGTCTCTTTACTCGTGGACAAACTCAGGCTCTTTCTATCTTGACTTTGGCGCCAATGGGTGAAACGCAAATCATCGATGGTTTGGATCCAGAGTACAAGAAACGCTTTATGCACCACTATAACTTCCCACAATACTCTGTAGGGGAAACTGGACGTTACGGTGCACCAGGTCGTCGTGAAATTGGTCACGGTGCTCTTGGTGAGCGTGCTCTTGCTCAAGTATTGCCAAGCTTGGAAGAATTCCCATACGCTATCCGCCTAGTAGCAGAAGTCTTGGAATCAAACGGTTCTTCATCTCAAGCCTCTATCTGTGCCGGAACTCTTGCCCTTATGGCTGGTGGTGTGCCAATCAAGGCACCAGTAGCAGGTATTGCTATGGGTCTCATCTCAGATGGTAACAACTATACAGTATTGACAGATATCCAAGGTTTGGAAGACCACTTTGGAGATATGGACTTTAAGGTTGCAGGTACTCGCGACGGGATTACAGCCCTTCAGATGGATATCAAGATCCAAGGGATCACTGCAGAAATCTTGACGGAAGCTCTTGCTCAAGCCAAGAAAGCTCGTTTTGAAATCCTTGATGTGATCGAAGCAACTATTCCAGAAGTTCGTCCAGAATTGGCTCCAACTGCACCGAAAATTGATACTATCAAGATTGATGTTGATAAGATTAAGATTGTCATCGGTAAAGGTGGAGAAACCATCGATAAGATCATCGCTGAAACAGGCGTTAAGATTGACATCGACGAAGAAGGTAACGTATCTATCTACTCTAGCGACCAAGATGCTATCAACCGTGCTAAAGAAATCATTGCTGGTTTGGTTCGTGAAGCCAAAGTGGACGAAGTCTACCATGCCAAAGTTGTTCGTATCGAGAAATTCGGTGCCTTTGTCAACCTCTTTGACAAGACAGATGCCCTCGTACACATCTCTGAAAATGGCTTTGGACTCTACTAACAATGTAGAAGATTTAGTTCAAATTGGTGATTTTGTAGATGTGAAGGTTATTAAGATCGATGAAAAAGGTCGTGTAGATGCTTCTATGAAAGCACTCTGCCACGTCCGCCAAAACCTGAACGTTCAGAAGAAAAAGGGGATAAAGGTCATCGTCATGGCGATCGTCCTCGTCACCACCACAAGGACCACAAACCTAAGAAAGAAACTACAGAAACACCAAAAGACTCAGAATAAGAAAGGAGAAATGTATGGGATGGTGGCGTGAAACCATTGATATCGTAAAAAGAAAAATGATCCAGCGTACCGCACTACCTTGGAAGTCTTGCTGACTTATCCTGGTGTCAAAGCCTCAGTCGCTCACCGTCTCTCTATTTCTCTGGAAACATGGCTTTAAGCTTTTAGCTCGTATGCACAGCCAGTTTTGGCGTTTTTGGACGCAGATAGAGATTCACCCAGGCGCTCAGATAGAATCAGGTGTCTTTATTGACCATGGAGCAGGACTTGTGATTGGGGAGACAGCTATCGTTGAAAAAGGTGTTCTTCTCTATCATGGGGTTACTCTTGGTGGGACAGGTAAGGATAGTGGCAAACGCCATCCGACCGTTCGTAAAGGAGCGCTCATTTCTGCTCATGCCCAAGTCATCGGACCTGTAGAAATCGGTGAAAATGCCAAAGTCGGTGCCGCAGCGGTCGTTGTGGCAGATGTTCCTAGTGATGTGACGGTTGTCGGCATTCCTGCTAAGATTGTTCGTGTTCACGGGCAAAAGGATGAACCAACCATTCACGAAGTCGAAGAAAAACGTGAATACTACGTCAATAAACTTGAGCATGCTAAGGAAGCTAGCCATCGGTCTTCGAGCTTGTAAGGAGATTGCTACATGATTCAATCAACCAATTCATTGAATGACCACCAACTACTGGAAGCAAAAGCCCTTATTGCCACCTGTCGGAACTATGACGGAACTTTTCGGGATCCTTATCTTTCCAATATGCTCAATTTTGACCCCAACATGCCCGCCTTTTTCCTTTGTTATGAAAAAGGTGAACTTGTTGGCCTATTAACCGTCTATGCAGATGACCAAGATGTTGATGTGGCTATCCTGGTCCACCCTAATCATCGTCGTCAGGGAATTGCACGAGCTTTGTATAGAAGTTTTGAGAAAGAAACGGCATCTTATCCAATTGAGTCTGTGACTTTTCAGACAGAGCTTGTTTTTCTAGAGAATCATCCTGATTTTGCCAGCAATTGGGGATTGGTCGAGGATGAAGAGACAGAAACCTGGTTAGGACGTGATCGAGCCGCTTATGCATTAGATTCCCGTTCAGATGTCAATGTACTCTTAGCAGAACCTTCTTATCTTGAAGCCATTGCCCAGCTCCACCACCAAACCTTTTCAGATGAAGTGGAAGCGCCAGAAGTGAGCCACAGATACATTTCGGAGGCCTTGAAGGATCCTGATAGTCTGCTTTACATATTACTCAAAGAAGGTCAAGTGATTGGCGTTTGTACGGTCGATGTGTCTGGAAAATGCAATTACCTTTATGGACTAGCGATTGCTGAAGTCTATCGTGGGCAAGGTTACGGAAGCTATCTAGCAAAATCAGTCGTCAACCAACTCATGGAGCAAAATGATAAGGCATTTTCAGATTGCCCGTGGAAGATAGCAATGTTGGTGTCCAAACGCTTGTATGAAAAGATTGGCTTTGTCAAACAGACCCAGGCGGTTTATTTGAAGCCAAAAGAGTAAAGACAGAAGAATTTGAAAAATGTACCTGCTGTTATCGAGCCAACTGATCGAAGCCTCCTTAGTGGTGGAGAAGTTTGTGATACCATTATCTTGTCTTTTTAATGGAGAAATCCTTGAACGAGTAAAGCAGATAGATGGTGTCTACGAAGGTGGCTATCTTACCAATCTAAATGGCAAACTGCCATGGTATATCTATGAAAAAGATGGGAGTAAGATAGCAGTTTCTATAGGCTACTATTGGAGCTCCAATGGTTGTTGGACTCTAGAAGAACTAAAAGCAAGAGGATTTAAGAACTTTATTGTTTTTGGGATCTTGCGGAGTTCTAGACCAGTCTATTCAAGCAGATAAGATTATCCTACCAAGTTCGGCTTTACGTGATGAAGGTACTAGTTATCACTATGCTCCAGCAAGTGATGAAATAGCCTATGAGCGATCTCTACTCTTAACTATGGAAAACGCCTTGGATAAAGCTGGTGTTGAGCATATTCGAACAAAGTCTTGGACCACAGATGCCTTCTATCGTGAGACAGCTGCTAAGGTCAAACGAAGACTTGAAGCAGGAGCTAGAGTTGTAGATATGGAAGCTTCGGCTATCATGGCCTGGGCCCAATATAGACAAGCCAAGGTCTATCAATTTTTCTATACAGCTGACTATGTCGACCATCATAATCATGAGTGGGATGCCAGACGCGAAGAAAGAAAAGCAGATGCTATGACTTTCTTTGAGATAGCCTTAGTAATTGCCAGAGAGCTGGATTGAAACTACTCTTTACGATAAACAAGAAACAGAAAGGAGTCAGTGAGTGATTAAAATCTATGACACCATGTCTCGTGATTTGCGAGAATTTGTCCCAATCGAGGACGGCAAGGTTAAGATGTATGTCTGTGGGCCGACAGTTTACAACTATATCCACGTAGGGAATGCCCGTTCAACAGTGGCTTTTGATACGATTCGTCGCTATTTTGAATACCGTGGCTATGAAGTTGCCTATATTTCTAACTTCACAGATGTGGATGATAAGATTATCAACCGTGCCAAGGAAGAAGGTATCACACCTCAGGAAGTAGCGGATAAGTATATCGCTGCCTTTCGTGAGGATGTGACAGCCTTGGTGTGAAGCCTGCGACTCGTCATCCACGTGTCGTAGAGTTTATGGCTGATATCATCCGCTTTGTAGAAGACTTGATTGAAAAAGGGCTATGCCTATGAGAGTCAAGGGGATGTCTATTTCCGTGTAGAAAAATCCCACAACTATGCTAAGTTAGCCAATAAAAACCCTTGGAAGACTTGGAACTAGGTGCTTCAGGTCGGACAGACGAAGAAACGGCTCGCAAGGAAAAATCCAGTCGACTTTGCCCTCTGGAAAGCTGCTAAACCAGGTGAGATTTATTGGGATAGCCCATGGGGACCAGGTCGCCCAGGCTGGCACATCGAGTGTTCAGTCATGTCAACTGAGATTTTAGGAGATACCATCGATATTCACGGTGGTGGTGCTGACCTTGAGTTTCCACACCATACCAACGAAATTGCCCAGTCTGAAGCTAAGACAGGCAAGACCTTCGCCAACTACTGGATGCATAATGGCTTTTGTCAACATTGACAATGTCAAGATGTCCAAGTCTTTGGGGAACTTCATTACAGTACACGATGCCCTCGAAACGATTGATGGTCAAGTGCTACGTTTCTTCTTTGCGACTCAACACTACCGCAAACCTATCAACTTTACGGAAAAAGGCTGTGCGCGATGCCGAGACTAATCTCAAGTATTTGAAGAACACTTACGAGCAACCATTTTACTGGAGATGTAGATGCTCAAGAATTGCAAGCTTTTAAAGATAAGTTTGTAGCAGCTATGGATGAGGATTTTCAATACAGCTAATGGAATCACTGTTGTCTTTGAAATGGCCAAATGGATCAACTCAGGTAACTATGATGCAAGTGTTAAGGAAACTCTTGCAGCCATGTTAGAAGTCTTTGGAGTTGTCTTTTGTTGAGGAAGTTTTGGATGAAGAGATTGAAGCCTTGATTCAAAAAAACGCCAAGAAGCGCGTGCCAATCGTGACTTTTGCGACAGCTGACCAAATCCGTGACCAACTAGCTGCTCAAGGGATTAAAGCTACTTGATACCAAGGATGGAGTGAGGTGGACACGTGATTGATGTCAATCTCATTAACGGGATTGCGCTAGCCTTCGAAGGAGATGCGGTTTTATTCTATGTATATTCGCCGTCATCTCATTCTCAAAGGCATGACCAAGCCCAATAAACTCCATCAAGAGGCCACTAAGTATGTATCAGCCAAGGCTCAAGCACGCTTGATTTCCCTCATGTTGGAGGAGCAAGTCCTAACGGAAAAAGAAGAAGAAATCTATAAACGTGGGTCGCAATACCAATAGTCACACCAAGGCAAAGAATGCAGATGTAGTGACCTACCGTATGTCTACAGGTTTTGAAGCGGTCATGGGCTATCTTCATATGACTGAAAACGTAGAGCGCCTAGAAACCTTGATTTCTTGGTGTATCCAAAAAAAGTGGAGGGCTAGGAAATGATTGCAAAAGAATTACTAGATTGGTTTCCACAAGCTCAAATCGTAGACCAACCAGTCGATAAGGAAGGCTATCTGACGCTTCCAGTATCCGCAAATCAGTGGGTTTTACTGGAGGAAGCTGGACTTAGTGAACGTGAGAAGCAGTTGGTGGCTCTCTTAAGCCAGCAGGAACAAACTATCTCTTTAAAATCCTTGGTATAGCTATTTGATTGAGGGCAAGGGGCAAGCACCGCAGAGCTTTAAAAAGCTACAGATTGTTTATTGTCACCTTTCTTATTATCAACAGGAGAACCTGACTTCTTGGTTGGATATGATGAGAACCCTCTTTCCTAATTGCGAGACAGTGCTTCAGGTGGGAGCTCAGGATTACCTATTTGTTCTCCAACAGGACAAATACACTTCTGTTCGCTCTATCTTAACAGATACCTTGGAAGCAGTAGAATACGACTTTGGGGTTCGCCTTTCCATCATGCTTGGTCAGGTCTGGTCACAAACAGGAAATCAGAGTTTGACAGATCTCATCAAAGCAGAACGTGACTTGTTTAAAAACTGGTGGCGTCAAGGTCATCAAGGATTCCATACTTTTTCTCAACTTTACCTTTGGAGTATGGGTGAAAAAATGGTGGATCTCAGTTTGATCAAAGATTATCTACACCAGATGATTTTGGATCAGGATCAGATTCAGGAAATCATTCTCTCATTATGGGAAAATAGTGCAGTCCTTACGAAGACAGCTCAGCAACTCTATCTACACCGCAATTCTCTCCAATACAAGATTGATAAATGGGAAGAATTAACAGGGCTACAGTTGAAAGAATTGACAGATTTGACCTTGTGTTATCAGTTGATTTTACCAGATATTATTTAAAGTTTTGTGCAAGTTGCACAGAACTTTTTTTATTTTTGGTCACCTTGCCATAGAAATGTAAAGCGTTTTCATTTATAATAAAAACTATCAAAAAATAAAAGGAGTTCACCGAAATGGTAGAATTAAATCTTAAAAAAATATTTACAAAAAAATATCCAAACAGCGAACACTACTCAGTTGAAGACTTCAACTTGGACATCAAAGACAAAGAATTTATCGTTTTCGTAGGACCTTCAGGATGTGGTAAATCAACTACTCTCCGTATGATTGCAGGTCTTGAAGACATCACAGAAGGTACTGCATCTATCGATGGCGTGGTTGTCAACGACGTAGCTCAAAAAGACCGTGACATTGCCATGGTATTCCAAAAACTACGCTCTTTACCCACACATGACTGTATACGATAACATGGCTTTCGGTTTGAAATTGCGTAAATACAGCAAAGAAGACATCGACAAACGTGTACAAGAAGCAGCAGAAATTCTTGGTTTGAAAGAATTCTTGGATCGTAAACCAGCTGACCTTTCAGGTGGTCAACGTCAACGTGTTGCCATGGGTCGTGCGATCGTCCGTGATGCTAAAGTATTCTTGATGGACGAACCTTTGTCAAACTTGGATGCAAAACTTCGTGTATCAATGCGTGCTGAAATCGCTAAAATCCACCGTCGTATCGGAGCTACAACTATCTACGTAACTCACGACCAAACTGAAGCGATGACACTTTGCAGACCGTATCGTTATCATGTCAGCTACTAAAAACCCTGCTGGTACTGGTACTATCGGACGTGTTGAACAAATCGGTACTCCTCAAGAAGTTTACAAAAACCCAGTTAACAAATTCGTAGCAGGATTTATCGGAAGCCCAGCTATGAACTTCATCAACGTTAAAATTGAACGGTGATCACATCGTTGGTGACGGCTTTCAACTTGAAAGTTCCAGAAGGTGCTTTGAAAGTTCTTCGTGAAAAAGGTTACGAAGGTAAAGAATTGATCTTCGGTATCCGTCCAGAAGACGTGAATGCAGAACCTGCTTTCCTTGAAACATTCCCAGAATCAGTTGTGAAAGCAACTATCTCTGTATCAGAATTGCTTGGTTCAGAATCTCACCTATACTGCCAAGTTGGTAAAGATGAATTCGTTGCTAAAGTTGATGCACGTGACTACTTGCAAGCTGGTGCAACGGTTGAACTTGGATTTGACTTGAACAAAGCTCACTTCTTCGACGTAGAAACTGAAAAAACAGTTTACTAAGATAGATTTTGAATCAATCAACACTACTAGACTTTTTCTAGTAGTGTTTTTTTAGAGTTCAGCAAAAGTCTTACGGAATAGGCTTTTTCTAGTTTTTCATATCGACCAAAAAGTGTTAAAATGGTAGGAAGAACTGGAGAGTATGCATGCCAAAAGAAGTAATTTATTCAGGCGATGAAGTCGTCGCTTTAACGCAAAAATATTTATCGAAAGAAGATGTGGCTTTTGTCCATAAGGCTTTGGTTTATGCTGTAGAATGCCATAGTGGGCAGTATCGTAAATCAGGCGAGCCTTACATCATCCATCCTATTCAGGTAGCAGGTATTTTGGCTAAACTTAAGCTAGATGCTGTCACTGTTGCCTGTGGTTTTTTGCATGACGTGGTAGAAGACACAGATGCTACTTTGGATGACTTAGAGCGTGAGTTTGGACATGATGTTCGAGTGATTGTAGACGGTGTTACCAAACTTGGTAAGGTCGAGTATAAATCTTTTGAGGAGCAATTGGCCGAGAATCACCGCAAGATGCTCATGGCCATGTCTGAGGATATCCGCGTTATCTTGGTAAAACTCTCTGACCGCCTGCACAATATGCGCACTCTCAAGCATCTTCGTAAGGACAAGCAGGAACGTATTTCCCGAGAAACAATGGAAATCTATGCACCACTTGCTCATCGTTTGGGGATTTCAAGTGTGAAGTGGGAACTGGAAGATCTCTCTTTCCGCTATCTCAATCCTACTGAGTTTTACAAGATTAGTCACATGATGAAGGAAAAACGTCAAGAACGTGAAGCCTTGGTCGATGAAGTTGTGACAAAACTTGAGGAATATTCATCTGAGCGCCACCTTACAGGAAAAATCTATGGCCGTCCAAAGCATATCTACTCTATCTATCGCAAGATGCAGGACAAGAAAAAACGATTTGAAGAAATCTATGACCTGATTGCCATTCGTTGTATTTTAGACACTCAGAGTGATGTTTACGCCATGTTGGGTTACGTTCATGAGCTATGGAAACCAATGCCAGGCCGTTTCAAGGATTATATTGCCAATCGTAAGGCCAATGGTTACCAGTCTATCCATACGACTGTTTATGGACCAAAAGGACCGATTGAGTTCCAGATTCGTACCAAGGAAATGCACGAGGTTGCTGAGTACGGGGTTGCGGCTCACTGGGCCTACAAAAAAGGAATCAAGGGTCAAGTTAATAGCAAGGAATCTGCTATTGGAATGAACTGGATCAAGGAGATGATGGAACTCCAAGACCAGGCGGATGATGCCAAGGAATTTGTAGATACTGTCAAAGAAAACTATCTGGCTGAGGAGATTTATGTCTTTACTCCAGATGGAGCGGTTCGTTCTCTGCCAAAGGATTCTGGACCGATTGACTTTTGCCTATGAGATTCATACCAAGATCGGGGAAAAAGCAACTGGTGCCAAGGTTAATGGACGTATGGTTCCTTTGACTACCAAGCTGAAAACGGGTGACCAGGTTGAAATCATCACCAATCCAAATTCATTTGGACCAAGTCGTGACTGGCTCAACATGGTTAAGACCAGCAAGGCCCGTAACAAAATTCGTCAGTTCTTTAAAAACCAAGATAAAGAATTGTCCATCAATAAAGGCCGTGAAATGCTGATTAGTCAGCTTCAAGAAAACGGCTATGTGGCCAATAAATTTATGGACAAGCGTCACATGGATGAAGTCCTTCAAAAAACCAGCTACAAGACAGAAGAAGCTCTCTTTGCTGCGATTGGTTTTGGAGAAATCGGAGCCATTACCGTCTTTAACCGTTTGACGGAGAAGGAACGTCGTGAAGAAGAACGTGCAAAAGCCAAGGCAGAAGCAGAAGAACTGGTCAAGGGTGGCGAAGTCAAGGTTGAAAACAAGGAAACTCTAAAGGTTAAGCATGAAGGTGGCGTTGTCATCGAGGGTGCCTCTGGTCTCTTGGTACGGATTGCCAAATGTTGTAATCCTGTTCCAGGTGATGATATCGTTGGCTATATTACCAAAGGTCGTGGTGTTGCCATCCATCGTGTGGACTGTATGAACCTTCGTTCACAGGAAAACTACGAGCAACGTCTACTCGATGTTGAGTGGGAAGACCAATTCTCAACCAAGGAATATATGGCTCATATCGACATCTATGGACTCAACCGTTCTGGTCTTTTGAATGATATCTTGCAAGTCCTATCCAATACAACTAAGAATATCTCAACGGTTAATGCCCAGCCAACCAAGGATATGAAATTTGCTAATATCCATGTATCCTTTGGAATTTCAAATCTTTCAATGTTGACTACTGTGGTTGATAAGATTAAGAGTGTACCAGAAGTCTATTCAGTTAAACGAACAAATGGCTAAATTTGTTGAAATAGTCAGAAAGGATTTCTATGAAAATTATCGTTCAGCGCGTCAAGGAAGCTCAGGTATCTATTGAAGGGCAGATTCATGGTCAGATCAAACAAGGACTCTTGCTCTTAGTGGGTGTTGGACCTGAGGACCAACAGGAAGATTTGGATTATGCAGTCAGAAAAACTTGTCAATATGCGGATTTTCTCAGATGATGAAGGTAAGATGAACCTATCTGTCAAGGATATCCAAGGAGAAATCTCTCCATCTCTCAATTCACTCTGTTTGCCGATACCAAAAGAAGGGCAATCGTCCAGCATTTACAGGTGCTGCCAAACCAGATATGGCTGAGGCCTTCTATCAAGACTTTTAACCAGGAACTAGCCAAAGAGGTTCCTGTTGAAACAGGTATCTTTGGAGCAGATATGCAGGTGGGAACTGGTCAATGATGGGCCCAGTAACTATCATCCTTGATACAAAAATAGATAAGAAAAACCAAGCTTGTTAGCTTGGTTTTTTTGTGACGTATTTAGTTCATCTTTTCAACATAGAGTTGTTTGGCGATTTCTAGACTTACCAAGAGTTCTTCATTGTTGTGAATTAAAGTAAAGGTATTAGAGAAATCATCAAACTGTTGAACTTGGAGTTTGTCTCCGATATTGATGGCATGTTTTTCCAGATATTTTAGGAGATCAAAACTATCGTGAACCCGAGTCAGGAGATAGGTTCCAGCTTCTTTGGTTTCTGATAGTGGTAGGTTGTTGATTTCAACCAAAAGCTCTCCTTTAGCAGGAATGGTACCACCGTGAGGGCAAGTTTTTGGGAAACCTAGCATACTTTCTAATCTCTCTACAAAAAAGTCTGAAACGGTATGTTCTAATACTTCAGCTTCCTCATGAATTTGGTCACTGGTATAGTCTAGATGGTGGACCAGAAAAACCTCAATCAGACGATGTTTACGATAAAGTTCTGATACAAGTGTTTAGCCCAATATCAGTTAGTAAGTATCCTTTTCTTCTTATCTTTTTAAGATGAGATTTTCAGACTGCATGCGCTTAATCATTTCAGTTACAGCTGGAGGAGATACCTGCATCCGAGCAGCAATTTCCTTATTGGTAATCTTTAGGAACATCCATGCCAATCTCATAAATACATTTTAAGTAGTCTTCTTTATTTGGTGTCATTCGCATTTCCTTGTTTATTATCTCCATCTAGTATACCAAAAAAGAGGCTGGGACAAAAGTCCTAGCCTCTCAATTGTCTTTGGATTGTCGAGCAAGACGCAGTGGTTGAGTGGACTCTACTACACTGATTTCATCAGCTTTTACAGCCCTACTCAACTGTGCGGAGGTGGGATGACGAAATCGAATTCTAAACGAATTACCGATTTCCGTCCCACTCTCTATTGCTACAAGAGCTGGACTTAGTTGAGTTCTTTTGCAGCTGCAATGGCGGCTTCAAAGTCTGGCTCGCTGTTGATATTGTCTACGTATTCGACGTAGCGGATGGTATTATCGGCATCGAGAACAAAAACTGCGCGTGCAAGCAGATGCCATTCATTGATTAAGAGGGCGTAATCGCGTCCAAAGGAATGGTCGAAGTAGTCTGAAAGCATGATGGCATTTCTCAATTCCCTCTGCACCACACCAGCGTTTTTTTGAGCAAATGGAAGGTCCATAGATACCGTTAGGACAACAGTGTTGTCTAAGCTAGCCAATTCTTGGTTAAAGCGACGAGTCTGAAGCGAGCAGATGCCTGTATCGATAGAAGGGAATGACACTCAAAGATCTTTTTTTCTTGCCTTCAAAAGTCAGCCAGTGTTTTTTTTAGAGAGGTCAGTCGTTGTGAGAGAGAAATCAAGTGCTTTGTCTCCTACTTGTAGTTGTTTTCCTGTAAAACGTAACAGGGTTTCCAAGGAATGTAGTCATAAGCTACTCCAATCTTTTTTTTCTTTCATTTTACATTAAACGTTCAGACTCTTCCAATAATTTGACCGAAATTTGAAATAGACAAAAAAACGCCAATTCATGGTGACTGACGTTTTTAAAATGATTATTTTAGACAAACCTTCAGCAAATCTTGTCAAGGTTGTATTTCATCATGTTGTAGTAGCTGTCACCTTCTTTACCTTCTTCAGCGATTGAGTCAGTAAAGATTTGAGCATAGATTGGGATGTTTTGTGTCTTTAGAAACAGTCTTCATTGGACGATCATCGACACTGGATTCAACAAATAGTGATGGAACCTTTCATTTGGCGAAGTTTTTCAACCAAAGTCTTGATTTGGTCAGGTGTTCCTTCTTCTTCAGTATTGATTTCCCAGATGTAAGCACTTGGGACACCGTAAGCTTTAGAGAAGTATTTAAAAGCATCCTTCGCTGGTTACGATGAGTTTCTTGTCCGCATCAATAGCGTTAAATTTCTCTTTGGCTTCCTTGTCAAGCTTGTCTAGTTTTTCAGTGTATTCTTTGAGATTCTTTTCGTAGAATTCCTTGTTGTTAGGGTCTTTAGCGATGAGTTGCTTAGCAATGTTTTGCGCATAAATAATCCCGTTTTCCAAGTTGAGCCAAGCATGTGGGTCTTCTTTCCCTTTTTCATTTTGGCCTTCTAGGTAGATGACATCAACGCCTTCACTGACAGCAAAGTAGTCCTTGTTTTCAGTTTTCTTAGCATTCTCAACTAATTTTGTAAACCAGGCATTTCCACCTGTTTCAAGGTTGATGCCGTTGTAGAAGATTAAGTCGGCTTGAGACGTTTTCTTGACGTCTTCAGGAAGAGGTTCGTACTCGTGTGGATCTTGTCCAACAGGCACGATACTATGAAGATCAATCTTATCTCCAGCGATATTTTTAGTGATATCAGCGATAATTGAGTTTGTAGCAACGACTTTTAATTTTTGGTCACTTGTAGATGCTGTGTCTTTTTTCCAGTAGCACATGCTACAAGAGCAATTACAGAAAGAAAAAGAACCAGCAATGCACCTAATTTTTTCATTAGATTCCTCCAGAGGGGCTTCCCTCGTTATTGTTTGATTTTTTTATTTTTCAGCTTCAGATAACGTTGTTTTGGTGCGATAAAGAAACTGATGAGAAAGAAACTGGCAGATGTCAGCACGATACTTGAACCTGCAGCCAGGTTAAAGCTATAACCGATAAAAAGTCCCAAGACAGAAGCTAGAGCTCCCAAGCCTGATGAAAGAAAAATCATGCTCTTAAGACTATTGGCGTAAAGATAAGCTGTCGAAGCTGGGGTAATCAGCATGGCTACGATAAGGATGGTTCCGACACTTTGCATAGCAGTCACTGACACCAGAGTCAAGAGTACCATGAGTAGATAGTGGTAGAAATTAACTGGCATGCCCATAGCCTTGGCTAGGAGTTCATCAAAGGATGTAATCAAGAGTTGTTTGAAGAAAATTCCGATAATCAATAGAATGAGAGCTCCCACACCGATGGTAATATACATGTCTAAGTCTTGCACAGCTAAGATATTCCCAAAGAGGATATGGAAGAGGTCAGTCGAGCTTTTAGCCACGCTAATCAGGATGATACCCAGAGCCAAGAAAGATGAAAATGTAATCCCTATGGCAGTGTCGCTCTTTATGATAGAATTCCCCTTGATGTAGGTGATGATGACAGAGGCAAGCAGTCCAAAGATGATAGCTCCAATAAAGAAGTCAATTCCTAAAATAAAAGAAAGAGCTACACCAGGTAAGACAGCGTGCGAGATGGCATCGCCCATGAGAGACATCCCACGTAGAATGATAAAGCAGCCAACAGCTCCGGCTACAACACCGATGACAACTGCTGTAATCAAGGCATTTTGTAGAAAGTGGAAATTCTGCAATCCATCTATAAATTCTCCAATCATAGGTCACCTCCATTGAAAAAGAGTCGGTCACCATAAGCTTGTTTGAGATTGGCTTTGGTGAAGGTCTCCTTTGTTGGACCAAAGGCAATTAGCTCCTTGTTGAGAAGGAGTACCTGGTCAAAATAATGGGGAACCTTACCGAGATCGTGGTGGACGATAAGAACCGTCTTGCCAGCCTTTTTAAGATCTCTCAGCGTGTTCATGATAATTTCTTCACTGACTGAGTCAATCCCAACAAAAGGCTCGTCTAAGAGAATATAGTCAGCCTCTTGAACTAGACAGCGAGCAATTAAAACACGCTGGAATTGTCCTCCAGATAGTTGACTAATCTGACGGTCTGCATAGTCAGAAAGACCTACGATTTCGAGTGCTTCAGCTACCTTTTTCCAGTGACTTGCCTTTAAGGTGTGAAAGAGTGGAATGGATGGATAGAGTCCCAGAGAGACACATTCTTTTACCTTGATAGGAAAGTTGTAGTCGATATGAATTTTTTGCTCGACATAGGCAACTTTCTTAAGAGATTTGTTCATTTCTTTATCGTCGATAAAAGCATGTCCTTCATGTGGGATAATGCCCAGCATACTTTTCAATAAGGTTGATTTTCCAGCGCCGTTTGGACCAATAACCCGGTAATCGTTGGTCCTTGGAGCACTAGTGAAATATCCTTTAGTGCCAACGTTTCTTTGTAGGAGACACTGAGGTTTTCGATACGTATCATACAGTTGTATTCCTCCTGATTTTTAATATACCTTAATTTTTATTTTTTTAAGTCAAGTTAATTTTGGTAAAAAAATTTAAAAATATTAATAATGAAATCAAATAGGAGGAGACGGCATTTTTAATTGCATTCCCCAGGGATTTTTGCTAAGCTAGGAATAAGTGAAATTAGGAAAGCGAGAACAAGATGACACGTTATCAAGATGATTTTTATGATGCTATAAATGGTGAGTGGGAAAAGACTGCAGTCATTCCAGCTGACAAATCACGAACAGGTGGTTTTATCGACCTTGACGAAGAAATTGAAGACTTAATGCTAACAACAACTGATAAGTGGTTGACTGGAGAAAATGTTCCTGAAGATCCTATCCTAGCAAACTTTGTCAAATACCATCGTATGGTCAGAGATTTCGACAAGCGAGAAGCAGATGGGATCAAGCCAGTTCTTCCTATGCTTAAGGAATACCAAAATTTGGAGAGCTTTGCAGACTTCGCAAGCAAATTAGCAGAGTTTGAATTAGCTGGCAAACCAAACTTCCTTCCATTTGGTGTATCACCAGACTTTATGGATGCTAGAACTAATGTTCTTTGGGCTAGTGCTCCAGGAACAATCTTGCCTGACACAACCTACTATGCGGAAGACCATCCACAGCGCGAGGAATTATTGAACCTTTGGAAAGAAAGTACTGCTAATCTCCTCAAAGCCTATGACTTCTCAGATGAAGAAATCGAAGATCTTATAGAGAAACGATTGGAGTTGGACCGCCGTATCGCAGCAGTCGTACTTTCAAACGAAGAGAGTTCAGAATATGCTAAACTTTACCATCCATACTCTTATGAAGATTTCAAGAAGTTTGCACCTGCTCTACCTCTCGATGACTTCTTCCAAACTGTGATTGGTCAAACTCCAGATAAGGTTATCGTAGATGAAGAACGTTTCTGGCAAGCAGCAGAGCAATTCTATAGTGAGGAAGCTTGGCCTTTGCTCAAAGCAAGCTTGATCTTGAGTGTGGTCAATCTTTCAACGAGCTATTTGACAGATGAAATTCGTATCTTGTCAGGTGCTTATGGCCGTGCCCTTTCAGGAGTTCCAGAAGCCCAAGACAAGCGTAAGGCTGCTTACCACTTAGCCCAAGGACCATTCAAACAAGCGCTCGGTCTTTGGTATGCACATGAAAAATTCTCTCCAGAAGCCAAGGCGGATGTAGAGAAAAAAGTGGCAACCATGATTGATGTTTATAAGGAACGTTTGGCTAAGAACGACTGGCTGACACCTGAAACACGAGAAAAAGCTATCGTCAAACTAAATGTCATCAAGCCTTATATCGGTTATCCAGAAGAATTACCAGCTCGCTATAAGGACAAGGTAGTAGATGAAAACGCCAGCCTCTTTGAGAATGCTCTTGCCTTTGCGCGTGTTGAAATTAAGCACAGCTGGAGCAAGTGGAATCAGCCAGTTGACTATAAAGAGTGGGGAATGCCTGCTCATATGGTTAATGCCTACTACAATCCACAAAAGAACTTGATTGTCTTCCCGGCTGCTATCTTACAGGCACCTTTCTATGACTTGCATCAGTCATCTTCTGCCAACTATGGTGGTATTGGAGCGGTTATCGCCCATGAAATCTCTCATGCCTTTGATACTAATGGTGCTTCCTTTGATGAAAATGGAAGCCTCAAGGATTGGTGGACAGAGAGTGACTATGCAGCCTTTAAAGAAAAAACACAGAAGGTTATCGACCAGTTTGATGGTCAGGAATCTTACGGAGCAAGGATCAACGGGAAATTGACTGTATCTGAAACGTTGCCGACCTAGGTGGAATTGCTGCAGCGCTAGAAGCTGCTAAGAGAGAGCCAGACTTCTCAGCTGAAGAGTTCTTCAACAACTTTGCTCGTATCTGGCGTATGAAAGGTCGTCCAGAGTTGATGAAACTCATGGCTAGCGTTGATGTGCACGCGCCAGCTAAACTTCGTGTTAACGTCCAAGTGCCAAACTTTGATGACTTCTTTACAACCTATGATGTCAAAGAAGGCGACGGAATGTGGCGTGCACCAAAAGACCGTGTGATTATTTGGTAATCAAAAAACCAAGGATATCTGTCCTTGGTTTTTATGTTTTAGAAAAATGGATTAAAGGTTTTTTCGTGGGCGATGGTCGTAGCAGGTCCGTGACCTGGATAGACATCGTAGTTTGGGAGAGTGAAGAGCTGGGTCTGGATACTATGAAGAAGTTGTTCCATACTACCAGTAGGTAAGTCTGTTCGGCCAATAGTTTCACGGAAAAGGGCGTCACCTGTTATGACTAGTTGGGCTTCCGGAAAGACAAAGGATACTCCACCGATAGAGTGACCTGGAGTTGGGAGTACTGTAAAACGAAACTCCTCGATTTGGTATTCTTTATGAAAAACAAAGGTGTGTTCAGCTGGTCTACATACGACATCTGCCATATCGTCATGACGAGGAAGGCCTGAGAGGTTGTCGACAGGAGTATAGAGCCAAGATTCTTCGCTTTCTGCCACATATACTGGAGGATTTCCAAAAGTATCTCTGACCAAGTCCAGACTCAAGATATGATCGTAGTGAGTATGGGTCAATAGAATCGCACAGACTGGTTTGTTGATGTTTCTCGATAGTCTTGCGAATGGCCTCCCAATGGCTACCTGGATCGACTACAATCAGGTGTTGGTCTCCCTTCGAGATAATAAGTATTTTCATAGGCAACAGGATTTACGGTTTTATGGATTTTCATAGGATTTCCTCTTTCAAAGAATTTACAGTTTCTAGTATAACACAGAAGGACAAAATAAGGAATCGATCAACAAGAAAGTCCCTCCATAAAAGAAGGGACTTTTTAATACATTAAAAATGATTTTTCCAGGCTTGGAAGTGTGCATCCAGTAGGAGTTGTGTCAGATTTTTTTAAGATTTCGACTTGCTCAGGGCTCTAGTGTCTGGGCTTGAGAAACAAGTTGTCGAACATGTTCAATCGCATTTTTTGAAGATAGTTCATTAATAGAGCTAATTCCAGACTCTAGGATGGTTCCAAAGAAGAGATCAAAATAGAGTTCTAATTCCTCATCGGGAACACTGTCCACCCATTCTTTAAGAGTGTCTTTGATTTGTAGACTTTCGCTACTGATTGCCTCTAGTTGGACAAAGTGGTGTCCTTCAGTTAGCCAGCTGAAAGTATTGTGTTGAGCGATGCCACCGAGAGCCGTAGATTTGACGACTGTAGGAGTATCAGGAACTTCCAGCATCATGCCAATGACAGAACCTTGTGGGACGAAACGATGAATTTTTGGAATCACTTCCTGATAGCCTGTGGTTTCAGTCAGTTCAGCTTGGAGGCCAGGGGCATCATAGGTATAAACTGCGGATATTTTTTCTTGCAATTCAGGTTGGATTTGACTAGCAGCATAGACGGCTAGATTCCCACCTTTAGAATGCCCAGCAACAATCACTTTCTGTTTTGGATGTTGGGTAAAGAAATTCTTCCAAATATTCAAGAGCATGCTTTTGGGCAGGGATTTCCTTCATATAGGTCATATGGAAATCTTCCTTCCAGCCAATAATACTGTCGTCTGTGCCACGAAAGACAATGAGATAAGTATCTAGGTTCAGACGATAGGTCATAGCAGCGAACTGTTTCTGTTGCTCGGTATCAATCTCGTTAATAAAGTTTGATAGCTTGCAATTTCTAAAACGTTTGTGTTGGGCAAGTTGGTCTAAGAGTTGGAGACGTTCTTTATTGGTCAACATGGTGCTTTCTCGAGGAACACGGGTTGCGACATCGCTTAAACGATTGACTGGCTGATCCAATAGGTTATCAAAAGGAAGATAAGTCAGCTCTGTCAAAGCAAGTACATCCAGTTCATTTAAGGGAAGATCATAAAAAGAATCGTATTGAACATCAGTTAGATAGTCAAAAAAATATTGGCCATGAGAATTCCTTTTCTTAACTTTTTATCATATCAGATTTGCATCAATTTCGCTAGTAGTCAGAAGAATTTTGCTATAATATAGAAAAAAAGGAGGAGCAGATGCATAAGATTTTACTAGTAGAAGATGATCCAGTAATCCGTCAGCAAGTTGGGAAAATGCTCTCCGAATGGGGTTTTGAAGTAGTCATGGTAGAAGACTTTATGGAAGTTCTAACGCTATTTGTTCAGTCTGAGCCTCATCTGGTCCTGATGGATATTGGACTGCCTCTCTTTAATGGTTATCATTGGTGCCAGGAAATTCGCAAGATTTCAAAAGTTCCCATTATGTTTCTGTCTTCCAGAGACCAGGCTATGGACATCGTGATGGCTATTAATATGGGAGCAGATGATTTTGTGACCAAGCCTTTTGACCAGCAGGTCCTTTTAGCTAAGGTACAGGGCTTATTGCGACGCTCTTATGAGTTTGGGCGGGATGAAAGTCTCTTGGAGTATGCAGGGGTTATCCTCAATACCAAGTCTATGGATCTGCATGTTGAGGGACAGGCAATCACGCTGACAAAGAATGAATTTCAAATCTTACGTGTTCTTTTTGAACACGCAGGAAATATCGTGGGGCGTGATGATCTGATGCGAGAACTCTGGAATAGTGACTTTTTCATCGACGATAATACTCTTTCTGTCAATGTTGCGCGCTTGCGTAAGAAACTGGAAGAGCAAGGTTTGGTAGGATTTATTGAGACCAAGAAAGGTATCGGATACGGGTTAAAACATGCTTAATTGGAGACAATTTTTTCTAGCCTATCTTCGCTCACGGATTCGCCTTCTAGTCTTCATTTTTTTTGATTAGCTGCCTTGCCCTCGCCTTTCACATTTTATTTACAAATCTAGGTTCTTACTTTCTTTACTTCTTTCTGCTTTGTAGTTTTCTAACCCTTTTTATTTTTTTCATCTGGGATATCCTAGTAGAAGCAGAAGTTTATCGTAAGGAAATGCTTTATTCTGAAAGAGAACCAAAATCTCCTTTGGAATGTGCTCTAGCAGAAAAATTGGACGAACGCGAAGCTGAGCTTTATCAAAAGAAATCAGAAGCGGAAAGCAAGCTAACAGATTTACTAGACTACTATACCTCTGGGTTCATCAGATCAAGACCCCCATAGCAGCAACCCGTCTAGTGAGTGAGAAGTGTCTGATCGACAACTGAAAGCAACAGTTAGAACAAGAAATTTTTCAAAGATTGATTCTTATACCAACTTCGTTCTCCAATACCTACGCTTAGAAAGCTTTCCATGATGATTTGGTTTTTGAAAAAAAGAAAATATAGAAAGATCTGGTCAAGGAAGTCATTCGTAAATATGCCATTTTCTTTATCCAGAAAAAGCCTAAGTATTAATATGCATGACTTGGATAGAAGCATTGTGACGGATAAAAAATGGTTGTTGGTGGTCATTGAACAAATCCTTTCAAATAGCCTCAAGTATACTAATGAAGGTGGAATTGAAATCTATATGGACGGTCAGGACCTTTGTATCAAGGATACAGGAATCGGCATTAAAAATAGTGATGTTCTTCGAGTCTTTGAACGCGGATTTTCAGGTTACAATGGTCGTATGACCCAGCAGTCATCTGGACTTGGTCTCTATTTAACCCAGAAAATTAGCCAAGAATTAGGTCATCAAATCCGTATCGAATCTGAACTTGGTCAAGGAACAACCGTGCGAATTAAGTTTGCGGAAGTGAACCTACTTATTGAGTAAAAAGAAATGCTAAGAGCTTGGAAGATATCTTTCAAGCTCTTCTTTAGATTTCTATGTAGTGAGAAAATAGGATAGAACAAAGAAAAAAGTAACTGGAATTTTTCCGTTCACTATCTGTCAAATTGATTGAGTCCTTCCTTGAAAGACTGTAAAATTTTTGATATAGTATGTAGGATGGACTGATGGATATTTAAAAAGATAATGTTCAAAAGAATTATAGGTGAGAATTAAAAAAATATGTCAGTTTGGACAGAAGTCTCTACCATCATCCATGCAGAAACAAGATTATATGAAATAAAAAGGAGTAACCAATGACCGAAACTATTCAACACGTGAATACCGTGAAAAAAATTATATGATGATCTTCATGTTCGATTAAGAGATACATTGATTTTTGATGTGTTCGATTTTTATTGCCTCTATAGGTCTAAATATGAATTCAACAGCTGTCATTATTGGAGCCATGCTGATTTCCCCTCTTATGACACCGATTGTTGGACTGGGGATTTGGTTTAGCTATTTTTTTGATACGCGTTTAATCAAGCAATCTCTAGAGGTTTTATTTACTCAAGTATTGGTCAGTTTGCTTTGTATCGACTCTGTATTTCTGGATTTCTCCCTTATCTTATGCAAGTAGCGAGTTGATTGCACGAACATCTCCAACCATTTGGGATGTTCTCATTGCTATTGCTGGTGGGATAGCAGGTGTTATTGGTTCAAGGAAAAAAGAAGCAAACAATATCGTGCCTGGAGTAGCTATTGCAACAGCTCTGATGCCACCTATCTGTACTGCAGGCTATGGTTTAGCTAATGGAAATGTACGATTTTTTTATTTGGGAGCTCTCTATCTTTTCTTGATCAACTGTGTCTTTATCATGCTAATCAACATTGTTGGAACAAGAATTTTGATGAGAAAATCTCCTTTAAGTTCATTTAAAGAGCTAAACATTAAAATGAAAATTGGCTTGATATCCTTGATTGTATTATTGGTTCTTCCAGCCAGCTATTCAGCAGTCACTCTGACGATGGATCAAGCGCGAAAAGAAGGGATTAAACAGTTTGTAGGAAAAAGAGTTCGCTAATCATACGGTCATTAATCAAGTCTACAAGTCAAGTAGCAATGAATTAGTCTTGACAGTTGTTGGAGATCCGATTTCAGAAGAAGAATTAGAAACAATCCGCCAAAAAAACAAGCCTCTTACGGTATTCAAATCTGTTCAATTGAAAGTCAATCAAGTCCATAATTCGACAAAAATTAGATAGTGAGATGACCAAGGAATTTTTATGAAACCATTAACAAGTATATCGATCAAAAACTCTCTGAAAAAGATTCTCAAAAAGATCTCGTAAAAGAAAATGAAGCAGACAAGGATTGAGGATATTGACCTTTATCTAACTCGAGGAAGCAAATCTTGGGAGGATATCCTATATCCAAAAGTTAGTGGATAGAAAGGATCGTTGACGAGGATACCATTTGTGGTAGTTTGACCAATCACTACTAGCTCAGCTTAATCAAAATACAAAAAAGCAACAACTGAAATAGTTGTTGCTTTTTAGGTGGCTGAGATTTTGTTCCAGGTTTATATCGTTTATTTCTCAACACGAGATTTGTTGGCAATATCTGCAAGAATCAATTCTACAAATGCATCTACTGGCATGGTTTCTGTTTCTTTTTGACCATAGCGGCGAACGTTTACGGCTTGCTCTTCCATTTCCTTGTCACCAACGATCAATTGGTAAGGAATCTTTTGAGTTTGTGAAGCACGAATCTTGAACTGCATTTTTTCATTGCGTTCATCCACATCTGCACGAACACCACGGTCACGGAGTTTCTTAGCTACTTCCCAAGCGTAGTCTACGTGTTTTTCGTTCGAAACTGGGATAAGAGTTACTTGGTGAGGTGCAAGCCATGTTGGGAAGGCACCCTTGTAGTTTTCAATCAAGATAGCTGTGAAGCGTTCCATGGTTGAGATAACACCACGGTGGATCATAACTGGACGGTGTTCTTCACCATCAGCTCCGATGTATTTAAGGTCGAAGCGTTCTGGAAGCAAGAAGTCAAGCTGGATAGTAGAAAGAGTTTCTTCTTTACCAAGGGCAGTCTTAACCTGGATATCCAATTTTGGTCCGTAGAAGGCTGCTTCACCTTCAGCTTCAAAGTAGTCAAGTCCCATGTCATCCATAGCTGATTTCAACATACGTTGAGCATTTTCCCACATTTCATCATTATCAAAATATTTGTGAGTATCTTGAGGGTCACGATATGATAAACGGAAACGATAGTCAGTCAAGTTGAAATCTTCGTAAACATCGATGATCAATTGAAGTGTACGTTGGAACTCATCTTTGATTTGTTCAGGTGTTACGAAAGTGTGCCCGTCATTAAGTGACATTTCTCGTACACGTTGAAGCCCTGTGAGAGCACCAGATTTTTCATAACGGTGCATCATACCGATTTCAGCAATACGGATTGGCAATTCACGGTAAGAGTGAACGTGGTGCTTAAAGACTTCGATATGGTGAGGACAGTTCATTGGACGAAGAACGAATTCTTCACCATCACCCATATCCATAGTTGGGAACATATCTTCACGGTAGTGATCCCAGTGACCAGAAGTCTTGTAAAGTTCAACTGAGGCAATTGGTGGAGTGTAGACGTGTTGGTAGCCAGCAGCGATTTCCTTGTCCACGATGTAGCGTTCCAATTCACGGCGGATAGTCGCACCATTTGGCAACCAGAATGGAAGCCCTTGACCAACCTCTTGAGAAATCATGAAGAGGTCAAGCTCTTTCCCAAGTTTACGGTGGTCACGTTCTTTGGCTTCTTCACGCATTTGAAGGTAGTTCTTCAAATCTTTCTTGTCAAACCAGGCAGTACCGTAGATACGTTGCATCATAGCATTGTCGCTGTTTCCACGCCAGTAGGCACCAGCAACGTTAAGAAGGTGGAAGATTTGGATGCGACCAGTTGATGGGACGTGTGGGCCACGGCAAAGGTCTACGTACTCACCTTGACGGTAGATAGTTAAACCACCTTCGTCTTCTGAGTGTTCTTCAATCAATTCCAATTTGTATGGATCGTTTTTGAAGATTTCACGCGCCTCGTCTTTAGTCACTTCTTCACGGATAGATGGGAAGTTTTCCTTAACGATTTTCTTCATTTCTTCTTCGATACGAGGAAGGTCTTCGTTAGAGATTTGACCAGCTTGGTTGTCTGTATCGTAGTAGAAACCATCTTCGATAGCTGGACCAACACCCAAATGAATGTCTGGGAAAAGGCGACGAGCTGCTTGGGCAAATAAGTGAGCAGCTGAGTGACGCAAGATTGGAAGAGCATCTTCGTGATCAGGTGTTACGATTTCGACGCTTCCGTCTTCGGTGATTGCACGAGTGGTGTCAATCAATTTGCCGTTAAACTTACCAGCAAGAGCTTTTTTAGCTAGGGAATTGCTGATAGATTGGGCAATTTCAAAAGTTGTAACGCCAGATTCGAATTCACGAACAGCGCCGTCTGGGAATGTAATTTTGATCATGGTTTCTCCTTATATTAGTTATCCATTATTTCTAAAGCAGAAGTGTTTCTGTTTTGCAGTCTTAAATCAAGAAAAACAAAAAGCGACCTCCTCAAAAGGACGTCGCAACGTGGTTCCACCTTCATTTATGTTCCTCAAAAAAGAGGGACACCTCTGATTGGCTCTAACGTGGCCACCGTTTTATGTTTGCATAAAAGTCAGTAGAGTAGTATCAGTTTAGACTTCCTATGCGTTCTCAGCAACCACGCACTCTCTAAAAGAAAGATTCTAAGTGACTTGTCTCTATGCATTATTATAGCATGATTGCGAGATTTTTCAAGGATTTTGTGAAAGTTTTTTGTTTTTCAGTTTTTGAACCAGATACCTGATAGCAGCACCAATAACTGTACCTAGTAGAATAAGAATTTCATAGGCTAGGAAATAAACAATGATAAATTCTCTGAAAGGAATGATAGTAAATCCATAGAGCAAGCAACTACCTAAAAGCCAATGCAGTGAAAAACCAAATCGGTAGCTATAAAGAAGCGAAACTATAAAAACTACAACAGGCGAAATGATGAATATATTTAAAAGATAGAGCTCCGTTAGTTTTGGATTCTGTAATAGTAGTATAAAATAATCCATAAAGTGGACAATAAAAGAAAAAAATACGACCAGATAGTAGGGGAGATATTTGAAGAATTTACGCATGGTAATCACCTCATTTTTCAAGCTATCACCTTAGATATCCTTCCTATAACTATTATAGCACTTTTGCGGTAAGAATAGTAAATCAGTTGACAAAGAAGCTAGTTCTTGGTAGAATAAGAACTGTCGTAAAGACAAATAACTTCTTCTTGGTTACAGGCATGCCAACCTGTCACTCGGATGAAGCCAAATAAAAAGGAGAAACATCATGGCAATCTCAAAAGAGAAAAAAAATGAAATCATTGCACAATATGCACGTCACGAAGGTGATACAGGTTCAGTAGAGGTTCAAGTTGCTGTCCTTACTTGGGAAATCAACCACCTTAACGAACACATCAAACAACACAAAAAAGACCACGCTACATACCGTGGATTGATGAAAAAAATCGGTCGCCGTCGTAACTTGCTTGCATACTTGCGTAAAAACGACGTTAACCGTTACCGTGAGTTAATCAACTCTCTTGGACTTCGTCGCTAATCTTGCGTCTAAAACGTTTCTATACTTCGTTGGCTTCGCCTCGATGTACCATCAGTACAATCTTCGGCTTGCCGCCTAGTCTATAAACGTTTTATCCAGCAAGAATTATGATGCTAAGGGCGTTAAAAATCCGTATGAAAATAGGGAAAGGACGCAGTGTTCGATGAACACAAGGAGTTTCATCTTTTTCACTAGGATTTTAGCCCAAGCTCAAATTAGCTCTCTGACTTCAGAGGGCTTTTTTCTATATTTTTCTAGTCTTGTTCCTGATTTGGAAATGTGGTATACTAATTATGAAAATTGTCTAAATTTTTAATCTTTGATAAAGGGAGGATTTCATGCTTTCCAAATTTTCTGGAAGCCATCAAAACCTGCGATATTTTTTTCTGCTAGCTTTTTTGCTTGTAGCATTGGGAGTCTCTCTATTTCTAGCTGTTTCGATGGGGTCTGTTCAAATTAGTTTGAGCGATACCTATCGGATTATATTAAGTAAGATGGGAGCTCCGTTTGATATAGGAGACCTTTCGAAGTCGACACTTGCGATTGTCTGGAATATGAGATTGCCACGGGTCTTTCTAGGTTTGATAGTTGGCGCGGGTCTTTCTATGTGTGGAAGCGTGATGCAGTCAACAGTCAATAATCCAATCGCAGAGCCCTATGTGTTAGGAATTTCTGCTGGGGCAACTTTTGGCGCGACTTTGAGTATCATTCTTGGTTTTAAAGTCATGATTGGTCTTGGTTCATTCCTTGGAGCACTTTTGGCAACAGTTGCAGTCCTTCTGATTGCTTCCATGCAAGGCAGGATGACAACTTCAAGCCTGATCTTATCAGGGACGGTAGTCAATGCACTCTTTTTGGCTTTTTCAAACTTTATTATCTCAATCGGTGCCAATGCTGACAGTGTCATGACGATCAAGTTTTGGACCATGGGGTCTCTAGCAGGAAGCTCATGGGCTCACTTAACTCTGCCAACTATAGTTGTGGGGATAGCCTTTTTATTTTTCTCGACCCAATATCGTGTTTTTAATGCCATGATGATGGGTGATGAGGCAGCCTTGACCTTGGGAATTCCCCTGCGTTTTTACTGGTATCTCTATGTGGCTATTGTAGCCGTGATGACAGCAGTATTAGTATCGACCTGTGGGATTATCGGTTTTGTCGGTCTCATTACACCTCATTTGGCAAGAAGTTTGGTTGGTACAAACTACAGAAGACTTTTTCCGATTGCAACCTTGCTCGGCGCTCTCTTTGTTGTCTGGGCAGATGTCCTTGCTCGTGTTTTGATACAAAATGCTGAGCTTCCGATTGGTATTTTCACGGCCCTAGTAGGTGCACCTTTCTTTATCTATATGGTTGGAAGTAGACGAAGGGAGGTGAAGGTCTGATATGGATTTAATGTGCCAAGATATCCACTTTGAAATCGGAGAAAAAAAGATTCTCAAAGGAGTCTCGCTTAAACTGGAGGGTAACCAATTTCATACGATTTTAGGACCCAATGGCAGTGGGAAAACTAGCCTACTGAAACTCCTCTATCGACAAGAAAAGCCGAGTCAGGGCCTGATTTCCCTTGATGGGAAACCCTTGGAACAAATGAGCGTTAAGGAAACAGCAAAACAGATGGCAGTCATCACCCAGTTCAACCAACTCCAATTTGATTGTACGGTTGAAGAAATCGTTATGCTGGGCAGAACACCCCATCTCTCTTTCTTACAAAAGGAAAAAGAAAAAGACTTTGCCTTGGTTGAGGATGCTCTAGCCAAGGTAGATATGCTCGAAAAGAGAAATCGCCTTTACTCTTCTCTATCAGGAGGAGAGAGACAGCGAGTTTTGTTAGCACGCGCCTTAGCTCAAGAACCTTCACTCTTGCTCTTAGACGAACCGACCAATCATCTGGATATCAAATACCAGCTGGACTTGTTGACCATTGTCAAAAATCTCCAGATCAATGTGTTAGCCGTCTTGCATGATATTCAGCTAGCTTGTCGCTATTCAGACTATCTCTATCTGATGAAAGAGGGGGAGATAGTTTACCAAGGTACTCCAAAAGAGACCATCACTCCTGAGTCTTTGCAGGTTGTCTATGGTGTCCAAAGTAAGGTTACTTGGACAGAAGATCAGCAAGCCATGATTCACTATTTATAAGATTTAAAGGAAATTAACATGAAAAAATCACTCAGTATTTTGCTCGTAACAGTAGCTACCTTAACTTTGGCGGCTTGTAGCAACACATCTAAAGAAACAGCAACTGCACCAGCTACAACAGAAGCTAGTCAAAAAGCTACTACAGAAACAAGCTATCCTGTAACCATCAAAACATACGATGCCAAAGGAAACGAAGTCGAGCAAGTCTTTGAAAAGGCTCCTGAAAAGGTCATCACCAACAACCTTTCAACAACTGAAATTCTACTTGAACTTGGTTTGAAAGATAAAATTGCCGGCATGCTCAATCCTGATAATGCCGTAACTGGTAAATACAAGGATGCCATTGAAGCTATCCCTCATATTGGGGATAAGAAATCAGTCTCACAAGAAACGGTTCTTTCTTATGAACCTGATGCCTTGATGGGGCGCAACATGATGTTCTCTGAAAAGTCAATGGGAACGATTAGTGCTTGGAATGAAAAACAAAATCCTGTTTATACGCAAAAAGCTTCACTTTCAAATGTTCAACAAGATTTGGGAAATATCGTAGAAGATGTGAAAGAATCTTGGTACTATTTTTCAATGTCCAAGACAAGGCCAACCAATACGCAGAGCAATTGCAAGCTAAAATCGATGCGGTTAAAAAAGCCAACCCAGAAACACAGGGTGAAAAGAAAAAAGCTTTAATTATGGTTGCCTACAATGACGAAACCTTTGGTGCCTACAAGTCAGCCCTTCAAGAAAGCTTGCTTAACCAACTTGGTTATACCAATGTTGCAACAGGAACATCTGGTTTGACCCTGGAAAATCTAGTATCAATGGATCCAGAGTTGATTATCTATGTAACTAGCGATCGTAATCAAAAGTTGGATGAAAAAGCAGTGGATTTGATGAAGGCAAACACTGTTTTGGAAAATGTACCAGCAATCAAGAATCAAAAAATCATGACCATCTCTTACGATGAATTGATGGACTACGGTCCTGCAGTGATTGATTCACTTGAAAAAATCAATGACTTTATCAAGAAATAAGGAGTTTAACTGGGAAGGAATTCAGGTTAGGGTCAGCCTTCCTTCAAACTATGACTCTAAACAAGCCTCCCCAATTGTACTTCTAAACGATGGGGAACTGGACTATTTGTCAGACCTATCTCAATCTGTGATTTTGGTGGGTTTGATTCCAGAAAGCCGTCTGAATGACTTTACACCTTGGAAAGCTAGTGCTTTAAAAGAAGGGGCTCCGGATTTTGGTGGGAAGGTAGAAGCCTATCATGAGAAGCTCTTTCAAGGAATTCTAACAACTCTAAAAAAAGACTACTTGATTGATGAAAATAGGATTGCATATGGTGGTTATTCACTTGGTGGTCTTGCTGCTATCTATAGTCTCTATAGTAGTCATCTTCCCTTGACCTGTATCTTTTCTATCTGTGGTTCTTTCTGGTATCCAGACTTTACAGACTTTTGTAGGGAACATGACCTGATACAGAGTCAAAGTCTGATTTATCTGCAAAATGGTCAGATAGAAGGTGCCAATCATTCTAATCGTCTGTCTAAGGCTCCGATGTTTGCAAGGGAACTACATAACCTGATTTCAGAAGCAGTTCCCTCAACATATTCTACATTTGATGCTTATGGGCATCATGAAGCTCTTAACGAACGTTATCATCAGTTTTGTGATTGGCTAAGAGAGCAGTGGGAACTCAAGTAATCTAATAGCACTCCTTGTTCATCGCAACTAGGAGTGTTTCTCATGTATGCTTTGTCCTTAGAATTTTCAAGCGATTACCCTTGACGGAAATCCCTCCCTGTAATAAACTAAATTATGGTATAATGAGAAGATAGATAGAATCGAGGAAATTATGTCATTTACACAATTTAATTTTAAGAAATATATAGAAAAAGCTTTGGAAGAGTTGAAGTTTACGGCGCCTACCAAAGTGCAAGAAAAGTTGATTCCTATTGTCTTGGCAGGGCGTGACTTGGTCGGTGAATCAAAAACAGGTTCAGGAAAGACCCATACCTTCTTGTTGCCGATTTTCCAACAGCTAGATGAAGAAAGTGATAGTGTACAAGCCGTTATCACAGCTCCTAGTCGTGAGTTGGCGACTCAGATTTACCAGGCAGCTCGCCAGATTGCGGAACATTCTGAAGTAGAAATTCGTATTGCCAACTATGTTGGTGGAACAGACAAGGCGCGTCAGATTGAAAAACTTGCCAGCAATCAGCCCCATATCGTTATCGGAACTCCAGGTCGTATCTATGATTTGGTAAAATCAGGTGATTTGGCTATCCACAAGGCTAAGATTTTTGTTGTCGATGAAGCAGATATGACCTTGGATATGGGATTTTTGGAGACAGTTGATAAGATTGCAGGAAGTCTTCCTAAGGACTTGCAGTTTATGGTCTTTTCAGCGACTATCCCACAAAAACTGCAACCATTCTTGAAGAAATATTTGTCAAATCCTGTCATGGAGAAAATCAAGACCAAAACCGTTATCTCTGATACCATTGATAACTGGTTGATTTCGACCAAGGGGCGTGACAAGAATGCTCAGATTTATGAATTGACTCAATTGATGCAACCTTATCTTGCTATGATTTTTGTCAATACAAAAACACGTGCAGATGAATTACATTCTTACTTAACTGCGCAAGGTCTAAAGGTAGCGAAGATTCATGGAGATATTGCGCCTCGTGAACGTAAACGGATCATGAATCAGGTAAAGAACCTTGATTTTGAGTACATCGTTGCGACTGACTTGGCTGCGCGTGGGATTGACATCGAAGGTGTCAGCCATGTTATCAATGATGCTATCCCACAGGACTTGTCTTTCTTTGTCCACCGTGTTGGACGAACTGGACGTAATGGTCTGCCAGGTACAGCCATTACCCTTTACCAGCCTAGTGATGACTCAGATATTCGCGAATTGGAGAAATTGGGGATCAAGTTTACTCCGAAAGTCGTCAAAGATGGAGAATTCCAAGATACCTATGATCGAGATCGCCGTGCTAATCGTGAGAAGAAACAGGAAAAACTGGACATCGAAATGATTGGCTTGGTTAAAAAGAAAAAGAAAAAAGTTAAACCAGGCTATAAGAAAAAAATTAAATGGGCAGTAGATGAAAAACGTCGCAAAGCCAAGCGAGCAGAAAGTCGTGCCCGTGGACGTGCAGAACGTAAAGCCAAGCGTCAAACATTTTAGAATTGAGACAGTAGAACCAAGTGGTTTTACTGTTTTTTTGATACAGGAATTAAGACTTTTGTTGTTAAATTGTTGTTAAAGTAAAATAAAAAAAGCCTTAGAAATATTGATTTCTAGGCTTTTTTTAGCTCATTAACTCTATTCCCACTCAACGGTTGCAGGTGGTTTACTTGTAATATCATAGACGATGCGGTTAACGTGGTCAACTTCGTTTACGATACGAACAGAGATTTTTTGGAGAACTTCCCAAGGAATCTTGGCAAAGTCAGCTGTCATACCATCGATAGAAGTGATAGCTCGGATGGCGATGGTGTAGTCATAAGTACGACCATCGCCCATAACACCAACTGAACGAACGCCAGTGTTAACAGTGAAAGTATTGCCAGATGTCGCGGTCAAGGCCAGCTTTAGCGATTTCTTCACGAAGGATAGCATCTGATTCACGAACTGTTTCAAGTTTTTCTTCAGTGATTTCACCCATGACACGGATAGCAAGTCCTGGTCCTGGGAATGGTTGGCGCCATACGATGTGGTCTGGCATGCCAAGTTCAGTACCTAGTGCACGAACTTCATCCTTGTAAAGAGTGTTGAGTGGCTCGATCAGTTCAAACTGCATGTCTTCTGGGAGTCCACCCACATTGTGGTGAGACTTGATAGTTTGAGCAGTATCCGTACCAGACTCAATCACGTCAGTGTAAAGAGTTCCTTGAGCAAGGAATTTCACATCTGTTAGTTTGCTTGCTTCGTCATCAAAGACATAGACAAACTCGTTACCGATAATCTTCCGTTTTTGTTCAGGATCAGATACACCAGCCAATTTATCAAGGAAACGTTTGGCAGCGTCTGCTTTGACAATGTTCAAACCAAACTTACCACCAAGCATATCCATAACTTGGTCAGCTTCCCCTTTACGGAGAAGACCGTGGTCTACAAAGATACAGATCAATTGATCTCCGATAGCTTTTTGGAGAAGAACCCCAACAACAGAAGAGTCAACACCACCAGAAAGTCCGAGAAGAACACGTTTGTCTCCAACTTTTTCACGGATTTGTTTGATTTGCATCTCGATGAAGTTATCCATAGTCCAGTCACCTTTGGCACCACAGATATTTAAAAGCAAAGTTACGCAAAGGATATCATAACCGTGAACTGAGTGACGAACCTCTGGGTGGAATTGGATACCATAGATTTTCTTGTCAGGGATTTTCGATTGATGCATAAGGACAGTCAGCTGATGTTCCAGTACGAACGAAAAGTCAGCAGGAATTTCTGTTACAGCATCTCCGTGGCTCATCAAGACAAGTTGCTCATCTGGAGTTCCAGCAAAAAGAGCTGATTCTGTGTGAGTCAATGTTGATTGACCGTATTCACGGTTACCAGCATCGCCGGCAGGAACAACCTTACCACCAAGCTTGTGAGTCAATAGCTGCATACCATAGCAGATTCCCAAAAATCGGAATTCCAAGTTCGAAAAATCTCTGGGATCAATATCAAACGATCCTTCTTCGTAAACAGAGTTTGGACCACCTGAAAGTACAATCCCGATAGGATTGATAGCACGGACTTCGTCAGCCGAAATCTTGTGACTTTTTAGTTCTGAAAAGACACCAATCTCACGGATACGACGTGAGATGAGTTGGTTATACTGGCTACCATAGTCCAGTACGATGATCTTTTTCGACATCTTGCAAATCAGTTGAAATGTTGCTCATCTTTTCCCTTTCTTCAAAGAAATATCTTCTTGAATATTCTATCATAAAAGGGTTAGAATTACCAACCAAACAAGTGCGGTTTGACTTTTCCCTATGAGTTACGGTACAATGGAAAAAAATAAAGAAAAGAAGTGATCAAGCATGTTACCAGCTTATATGAAAAATCCACGACCAAATCAAGAAAGACATTGATGAGGGACAGTTGGAAAAATTGGGAGAAAGACTTCCAAGTGAGCGAGATTTAGCTGAAGAATTTGAGGTTAGCCGCATGACCTTACGTCAGGCTATTTCTCTTTCTAGTTGAAGAGGGGTTTTGGAACGACGTGTCGGTAGTGGGACCTTTGTTTCAAGTACACGTGTTCAGGAAAGAATGCGTGGAACAACTAGTTTTACGGAGATTGTTAAAGCTCAAGGGAAAAACTCCATCTAGTCACTCTGATTTCTTATCGACGAACCATTCCAAATGAGCAAGAAGTGGCTAAACTAGGTTTACTGCCAACTGATAATATCATTCGTATGGAACGTGTTCGCTATGCGGATAAAGGTTCCTGTTGTCTATGAAGTGGCGTCGATTCCTGAGAAATTTATCAAAAATTTCAAAAAAAGAAGAAGTAACCAAGCACTTCTTTTCAAACCTTGCAAGAGCATGGTTATCGAATTGGTAAATCTCACCAGACCATATATGCACGTTTAGCCAAAGAAAAAGATAGCTCATTACTTAGAAGTTGAAAAAAAGGGCATGCTATTTTAGGTTTGACTCAGGTTTCTTACTTTGATGACGGAACGGCTTTTTGAGTATGTAAAGAGCCAATACGTTGGAGAACGGTTTTGAATTTTTATCTAGAAAAATAATTAATTTATAACATCACTCTTAAAGTAGAAACTCATCTATTTTAAGAGTTTTTTTATTTGGTTAAGATTAGAAAAACACTTTTCCTAGTAAGAAAAAAATAGCAATCATACGAGTATTTTTTTAAAGATTCATGTTATAATAGTTAGGTTATATGGTCCCGATAAGGTGGTGGGATTGATTGTAAATACTCTTCCTACCAGTTCTTTGTAACTCTATAACGAATATTTTTTAAGGGGGGACATTTTTATGTCAGAACGTAAATTATTCACGTCTGAATCTGTATCTGAGGGGCATCCGGATAAGATTGCAGACCAAATTTCAGATGCTATCTTGGATGCTATTTTAGAGCAAGATCCAGAGGCCCACGTTGCTGCTGAAACAGCTGTTTATACTGGTTCAGTTCATGTTTTTGGTGAAATTTCAACCAATGCCTATGTAGATATTAACCGTGTGGTACGTGATACCATTGCAGAGATTGGCTATACCAACACTGAGTACGGATTCTCAGCTGAAACAGTAGGGAGTTCATCCATCATTGGTAGAGCAATCTCCTGATATCGCCCAAGGTGTTAATGAAGCCTTGGAAGTTCGTGGAAATGCGGATCAAGACCCACTTGATTTGATTGGAGCAGGAGACCAAGGTCTCATGTTTGGTTTTGCGGTGGATGAGACAGAAGAACTCATGCCATTGCCAATTTCACTCAGTCACAAGTTGGTTCGTCGTTTGGCAGAGCTCCGCAAATCTGGTGAAATTAGCTATCTTCGTCCAGATGCTAAATCTCAAGTCACTGTTGAATATGATGAAAATGACCAGCCAGTGCGCGTGGATACAGTCGTTATTTCAACCCAACATGATCCAGAAGTGAGCAATGAGCAAATCCATGAAGATGTGATTAACAAGGTTATCAAAGAAGTCATTCCAGCTTCTTACCTGGATGATGATACTAAAATTCTTTCATCAATCCAACAGGTCGTTTCGTTATCGGAGGACCTCAAGGAGATTCAGGTTTGACTGGTCGTAAAATCATCGTGGATACCTATGGTGGTTATTCACGTCACGGTGGTGGTGCCTTCTCTGGTAAGGATGCGACTAGGGTTGACCGTTCAGCTTCTTATGCAGCTCGCTACATTGCTAAAAAAACATTGTTGCTGCAGGTCTTGCTAAGAAAGCTGAAGTGCAATTGGCTTACGCAATTGGGGTGGCTCATCCAGTATCTGTTCGTATCGATACCTTTCGGTACGGGAACAGTCGCTGAAAGCAAATTAGAAGCAGCAGCGCGTCAAATCTTTGACCTTCGCCCAGCAGGAATCATCCAAATGCTAGATCTCAAACGTCCAATCTACCGTCAAACAGCGGCTTATGGACATATGGGGCGTACAGATATTGATCTTCCATGGGAACGCTTTGGACAAGGTAGAAGCCTTGAAAGAAGCTGTTAAAGTAAACATAAAAAAAGATTGGTCTAAGGACCAATCTTTTTTTAGTTTATAATTACTTATCTAGTATTTTTTTACAAAAGCCCAGTTTCCAATTGACTTTTGTTCCGTAGTCTAATATCATGGAATCCAGTAATTCATACTTGTTTTTTTCATAGAAACACACATTTTTCTCAGTGCTGGTGATTAAGCCTCAGACGTTTGCAACCTTTGGCTTTTAAGATAGGGTTCAACACCTTCTTGTAGGAATGCACTCCCGATTCCTTGGTTTTGGATTGAAGCGTTGACTCCTAACATCATCAAATACCAATCAAAAGTTCCCAGATTTTTTTCAAATGTTGTTCAGAGCGATCGACTAAATCAAGATATTTCAAGAGATTGCGTGGGCTAATAAAAACGGAAAAAGCTTGACAATCCCATTCAACAAATAAGATAAGATGGAAAAAAATCCTTTTTGTTGTAGAAGTGCGATAGCCAGAATTTCCCCGTCTCGTTCAGCGACTAGACAGGTCTCTCCTTTGATGTAGAGTCTGGTCAAAAGGCTATACAGCAATTCTAAGAATGCTGGGTAATATTCTGGTTTCTTTAAATCATCTTTGATAAGAGTCATGAAAGGGTAGTCCATAAAGGATCCAGCCAATACTTTTCCTGATTTTTTTGGTGTTCATCTAGCCTGGCTTCTCTATATACTATTTCTTTCATATCATACTCCTTCATTAAAAATCTCTATCTATTATAACTAAATTTTTCTCATTTTTTTCGATTAAAATGTGAAATATTCACAAAAAGCTTTTAGCTACAATAATTTATTTAAAGAAATAAACAAGAAAAAAGGGACTAAAAAAACCCCGCAGTTTTAACTGTAGGGGTAGATTTATTCTATTTTTGTAGGGAATTGAAATTTCAATCAATTTATCAGAATAGAGGGTTTTAATATTTGCTTCATCAATAGCTTGTTGATCAATTTTACGATTTAAAAAGAATTCTTGGATTTTCTCAATTTCTTTTTCACGGATTGCACGATGTTTATTGGAAATGAGGATTTCGTAATGAAGCGGAGCCTGAGTAAAAAATAACATCTGTATTTCCCTGCAGAATAAACCTCTACAAGCGTTGCGTCGGTGCTTTCTAGCTGACTTTTTAACAAGTTGCGAGTGTGAATTTGTAGTATTGATAAGCTTCATAGGGTTTCCTCCTGTATTTCTATGTCTATTATAGCACTTTTTGGGAAATTTGGTAAAGATAGTTTAAATTTGATGTTGTTTTTTCCAAGCTTCGATCGCCCATTTGTGACTTCCACGTTTTAAGTTAGTAATAGCTTCATCGACTAGGGAACCAAGCTAGATGATTGAAGTCTTCGAGAGGTTTTTGATTTCTTGGTAAGAAGTGGCTTCGTAGAGATAGGCTGGATTGTAGTAGTAGGTATCACGATGGCTGGAATAGAAATATTCATCCGCTTGTCCGTAGTAGGTGCCGATTTCAGCTGTAAATCCTAATTCTTCAATCAATTCTCGCTTGAGAGCTTCAAGGTGATTTTCACCTTCTTCAATTTCGCCTCCTGGTAAGAACCATGCACCATTTGGAGCTTGTACGAGGATAATCTTTTCATGGTTTGCATCAGGTATGACTGCATAAACGCCATATCTATTTTTTTGTAGGTTACTCCTCTTTTTTCTCCAAATGTTGGATTTGCCATAAATTTCTCCTTCGTGAGTGCGCTTTCTTTCTATAATAGTAAAGAATGTTCTCACTGTCAAGCAAGAACATTCTTTTGTATGTGAGGAACTAGTCGTTTGACTCGACCGTTTCCGTTTTATTTTTGGACTTAATCACGATTTTACCTTTACTTGTCATGACTGCCTTGAGGTCTTTTTCACTTGGATTTTCAAGGTAGTAGTCTGTAATGGCATCTTCGATATAGTCTTGAATGGTACGACGGAGTGGACGAGCTCCCATTTTTGGATCGTAACCAAGGTCTACAAGTTTTTCTTTAACCTTATCTGTTACATCTAAGTGGATGTTATTGCTTGAGAGACGTTTATTCACATCATCTAGCATGAGGTCAACGATTTGAAGGAGATTTTCCTTGCTGAGAGCCTTAAATTCAATAATACCATCAAAACGGTTCATGAATTCTGGACTAAAGAAATTGCCCAATTCTCCAAGGACAGAGTTGGTACGACCTTCTCGAGCAGCACCAAAACCAACGCTAGCTTCTGCCTTACCTGTACCTGCATTTGAGGTCATGATAATGATGGCGTCTTTAAAGCTAACAGTCCGACCTTGACCATCTGTTAAACGACCATCATCCAAGACTTGAAGGAACATATGCATAACATCTGGATGGGCTTTTTCAACTTCATCCAAGAGGATCAGTGAGTAGGGGTTCCGACGAACTTTTTCAGTCAATTGACCTGCTTCATCATAGCCTACGTATCCTGGAGGGGCACCGACCAGTTTAGCCACGCTGTGTTTTTCCATGTATTCACTCATATCAAAGCGAATCATGCTATCAGCAGAACCAAAGAGTTCGATAGCTAGTTGTTTAGAAAGTTCTGTTTTACCGACTCCAGTAGGACCAACAAAGAGGAAGCTACCAATTGGACGGTTTGGAGTGCCTAGACCAACACGGTTACGACGGATAGCCTTAGCAATCTTATCAACAGCATCGTCTTGACCGATAACATGTGCCTTGAGATCATCTGCTAGGTTGATCAGTTGAGACTGTTCTTTTTCTTTCAAATCACCAACTGGAATATTAGTTTTTTGTTCAATGATGTGTTCAATCGTCTTTTCACTGATGATTGGAGTATCCTGATCCGTTACCTTTGTCTTTTGCATTTCCTTATATTTGGCAATCTGATCACGGAAGTAGGCGGCTTTTTCAAAATCTTCGTCACGAGTTGCTTGAGCCTTGAGATTTTCCGCTTCGATTAAGCGTTGGTCGATAACCTTTGGATCCACAAAAATTCAAGGTTAAGTTCATTTTAGAACCAGCTTCATCTAGAAAGGTCAATAGCCTTATCTGGCAAGAAACGATCTTGGATGTAGCGATTAGAAAGAGTAGCAGCGGCTTCGATAGCACTGTCAGTATAATGAACGTGGTGGTAATCTTCGTATTTCTTTTGAATACCTTTAAGAATAATAATAGTCTCTTCCACAGTTGGTTCATCAACTTTGACAGGTTGCATACGACGCTCAAGGGCAGCATCTTTTTCGATGATGCGGTATTCATTGAGGGTAGTAGCACCCACTAACTGAAGTTCGCCACGAGATAGAGCTGGTTTGAGGATATTGCCTGCATCCATATTCCCGTCACCAGCAGAACCTGCACCGACAATCTCGTGAATTTCGTCGATAAAAGAGGATGACATCTTTGCGCTCACGAATTTCTTCCATGAGTTTTTTTGCATGCGCTCTTCGAACTGTCCACGAATTCCTGTGCCTTGAACAAGACTCACGACATCTAGGCGGATGACTTCTTTCCCTTGAAGTTTGTGGGGAACATCACCGTCTACAATTTTCTGTGCTAAGCCTTCGACAACTGCTGTCTTACCAACACCAGGCTCCCCAATCAGTACTGGATTGTTTTTTTAGTTCTACGGTTGAGGATTTCAATGACACGGATGATTTCTTCGTCACGGCCGATAACTGGGTCGACATTTCCACGACGGGCAATCTCAGTTATATTGATACCATATTCATCCAAGAGGCCCTTTTCTTGGCTAGGAGGAGGTGTTTGAGCTGGTCCACGATTTTGAGAACCATAACCCCCATTACCACCGTATCCGCCACCTGACTGGGTTGGAGGAACATTATTATTAGAAGAAGGTCTAAAGTTGTTCAGGTCGTTAAAGAAGTCTCCAAATGGATCAAAATCACGATTGTTTAAATCTGTAATGCCTTTGAATAAGCTATTGTTAGGATCTGTTTTGATAATTTTGTAGCAATTTTTGGCAAAAGATCAATTTGCTTTTTGTTGCCCATTAAGATTAGTGTAAAGATGGATTGTTGAGTCATTGATTTTACAATTTTGACAGAGCATACCTCTACCTCGTTTCTTTCTTGGCTTTGACTAAAATAGAAAGGTCAAAAATAGTCAAAGTTCTTTAGTCTCATTATATCATGATTAAAGGGGAAAGCAAGCAAAAAGATTGCTTGTTACAATTAAACATTCCAGGCAATTCTTACTAGACTTTAGTGATAAAAATAAAAATCCCATTTGTCATGCAAAAAGGATTTTCATTGGTCAAAGCAGGAGTATTCTCCAGCCCATATTCAACTATTAGTATAAAAGTTCGTAGATTTCCATCGCAATGAGGTCGATGCTATCAAATGTATAAGTCTCACGAGCTTCAACGTCACGAAGTGTGAAAAGTGGTCCGTTTTCTTCGTCGTGGTTAAAAGCAACCTCTGCGACAACAACTCCTTCGCGCTCAAAGTTACGTTTTAAATTACCACCATCTTTTGTCATTGCTTCTAAGCGATTGATGATTCTAACCAAATGTGATTCCATTTTGATTCTCCTCCATTTCTTATCTTTACTATTTTACCATAAACAGACTCCACTTGACTAGAAAAAAACTAAGATTTCTCGCTATTTCTATCGTCTTTGAAAAATTTATTGAAAAATATTAGAGAAAAATGTTGAATTTTTATGCAAAAATATGTTATCCTTATACAAGTTTTGAGTTTAAATATTAAAAAAATAGAAAGTAGAGTATCCATGAATTTTTCTTTTTTTACCGAAATATCTACCATATTTTAACTATGGTGCCGTTGTAACAATTATCATATCTATCTTGGTGGTCTTCTTGGGGACCATTCTAGGAGTGCTGTTGGCCTTTTGCACAACGTTCAAAGATTAAACCACTTGCTTGGTTTGCTAATCTATATATCTGGGTCTTCCGTGGGACACTCGATGATGGTGCAGATTATGATTGCTTTTGCCCTGATGCATATTAGTGCTCCAACGATTCAAATTGGGATTTTAGATGTTGATCTTACTCGTTTGATCCCAGGGATTATCATTATCTCTATGAATAGTGGTGCCTATGTATCAGAAACTGTTCGTGCTGGGATTAATGCAGTGCCAAAAGGGACAACTAGAAGCAGCCTATTCACTAGGTATTCGCCCTAAAGAAATGCCATGCGCTATGTCATTTTACCACAGGCTATCAAGAATATTTTACCAGCCTTGGGGAAATGAGTTTATTACCATTATCAAGGATAGCTCGCTCTTGTCAGCTATCGGGGTTATGGAGTTGTGGAATGGAGCTACTACGGTGTCAACAACCACATACTTACCTTTAACTCCACTTCTATTTCGCAGCCTTTTACTACTTGATTATGACCTCTATCTTGACGCTGGCCTTGAAAGCTTTTTGAAAATCGTATGGGACAAGGAGATAAAAAAATAATGACTGAAACACTTATAAAAATTGAAAACCTTCATAAAAAGTTTTGGAAAAAATGAAGTTTTAAAAGGGATTGATCTTGAAATTAAAAAAGGGGAAGTAGTGGTCATTATTGGACCTTCTGGTAGCGGTAAGTCAACCCTCCTTCGTTCCATGAATCTCCTCGAAGAAGCTACAAAAGGAAAAGGTTATCTTTGAGGGTGTTGACATTACGGATAAGAAAAAAATGACCTTTTGCCATGCGTGAAAAAGATGGGAATGGTTTTTCCAACAGTTCAATCTCTTCCCAAATATGACGGTCATGGAAAACATTACACTTTCTCCGATTAAGACTAAGGGAGAAAGTAAGGAAGTGGCTGAGAAGAGAGCGCATGAGCTCTTGGAAAAGGTTGGTTTGCCAGATAAGGCAGATGCCTATCCACAAAGCTTGTCGGGCGGTCAACAACAGCGTATCGCTATTGCGCGTGGTCTTGCCATGGAGCCAGATGTTTTACTATTTGATGAACCAACTTCTGCTCTAGACCCAGAAATGGTAGGAGAAGTACTAGCAGTTATGCAAGAACTTGCTCAGTCAGGAATGACCATGGTCATCGTAACACATGAGATGGGCTTTGCACGTGAAGTAGCAGACCGTGTCATCTTTTATGGCTGACGGTGTAGTTGTCGAAGATGGAAGTCCAGAGCAAATCTTTTGACCAAACACAAGAACAAAGAACCAAGGATTTCTTGAGTAAGGTTTTTGTAAGAATATCGTTTATTAGAAAAGCTCCAAGGGGGCTTTTTCTTATAGTTTCAGACTATAGGGTATCTTAGGTAAGAAGTGTTAGAAGGTCGAGCGATTTTTTTGTTATAATAGAAAGATATTTGTTAGAAAAGAGAAAAATACATGACACAGATTATTGATGGGAAGGCTTTAGCAGCCAAGCTACAAGGACAGTTAGCTGAAAAAAACAGCCAAAGTTAAAGGAAGAGACAGGCTTGGTTCCTGGTTTGGTGGTTATTTTGGTTGGGGACAATCCTGCTAGCCAGGTTTATGTTCGTAACAAGGAACGTTCAGCTATCGCAGCGGGCTTTCCAAAAGTGAAGTTGTACGTGTTCCAGAGACCATTACTCAAGAGGAATTGTTGGAGTTGATTGCCAAATACAACCAAGATCCAGCATGGCATGGAATCTTAGTCCAGTTGCCATTGCCAAAACACATCGATGAAGAGGCAGTTTTATTGGCTATTGACCCTGAAAAGGATGTGGATGGTTTTCATCCGCTCAACATGGGGCGTCTCTGGTCTGGTCACCCAGTTATGATTCCTTCAACTCCAGCAGGGATTATGGAGATGTTTCATGAGTATGGGATTGACTTAGAAGGTAAAAATGCAGTCGTTATTGGTCGTTCAAATATCGTTGGTAAACCAATGGCCCAGTTGCTTTTGGCTAAAAATGCAACTGTAACCTTGACCCACTCTCGCACCCACAATCTAGCCCAAGTAGCTTCTAAAGCCGATATTCTTGTAGTAGCAATCGGTCGTGCTAAGTTTGTGACTGCTGATTTTGTCAAACCTGGAGCAGTTGTCATTGATGTGGGGATGAACCGAGATGAAAATGGCAAGCTCTGTGGAGATGTTGACTACGATGCTGTTGCACCAGTCGCTAGCCATATCACACCTGTACCTGGTGGAGTTGGGCCTATGACGATTACCATGCTGATGGAGCAAACTTATCAGGCTGCTTTAAGAACGCTGGATAAAAGATTAAGTTTACTGATGAAAAAATGGTTGAGATAGTGATATCTCGACTTTTTCATTTGCTGTAAAGATACTTATTTCAATTGATGTTTTTCTTTATTTTGTAGTATAATGAAAGTAGAACAAGCATGAAGGAGTAGTTATGAAAGTCATTGATCAAGGCTCTACTGAAAAAGTAATCATCGAGCGTCCTCGTTCTAGTCATAAGGGAGACTACGGTCGTCTTCTCTTGATTGGGGAACGTATCCCTATGGGGGAGCGATTATTATGGCTGCTTTAGGGGCTGTTAGAAGTGGTGCAGGCTTGGTGACAGTAGCAACGGATGAAGAGAATATTCCAGCTCTACATAGCCATCTGCCAGAGGCTATGGCTTTTGACCTTGATGATAAGCAATTACTTGAGCAACAGTTGCAGAAAGCTAATATTGTCTTGGTCGGACCTGGACTAGTGGATGATGAGCGTGGAGAAGAGCTTCTCCAAACAGTCTTTCATCATTTAGTCCAAGATCAGACCCTCATACTGGATGGTGGTGCCCTATCCATTTTTGCTAAGACTGGGAATGAAATTTCCCAAAGCTCAGCTTGTTTTAACTCCACACCAAAGGGAATGGCAAGTCTTGTCAGGCTTAGATTTGGACTTCCCAAGGAACTGATGAAACAGGGAGAGCTTTGAAGAGATTTTCCTTCAGGAACGATTCTAGTTCAAAAAGGTCCTGCTACCCGAATTTGGCAAGATGGTCAAACTGATTGTTATCAGTTGAGTGTTGGTGGTCCCTATCAGGCGACTGGGGGAATGGGTGATACTCTGGCTGGGATGATTGCTGGCTTTGCAGGGCAATTTCCTCGAGCAAGTCTCTATGAAAGAGTGACAGTAGCGACCTATCTACATTCAGCAATTGCTCAAGAACTAGCTGAGGACAACTTTTTGTAGTTCTGCCAACCACGATTAGTCAACATATTCCTGCATTTATGAAAGAAAATACAAAAAGACACCTGAATATTTTCAGGTGTCTTTTGATGATTAGAAGAGGCCTTTGACCTTATCTACTAGACCGTCTAGTCCTTCTGATCCTGAAACCAAAGCTTGTGCTTGGCTTAGGTACTCACCGAGTTGATCCTTGTTTTCTTCAACAAAAGTTTTTGCTGCAGAAAAATCTTTGTTCTCAATGAGTTCTTTTACTTGATTAAACAAATCTAATGGGTTCATGAGTTCCCTCCTTTTCTACAATTTTATTCAATCATTTTTGTTTCAAATCTTGCAAGAAACTTGACTCTTCAAATAAAGTTCAGGGGTGTCAAATGGTGCAAATTTTTGATATAATTTTTAGTGATGAATTTTAGAAATAATCGGTATGTGGTTGTAGATTTAGAAGCAACAAGTACTGGAAGCAAAGGCAAAAATCATCCAAGTGGGAATTGTAGTCATTGAAGATGGTGAGATTGTTGAACAGTATGCTACTGATGTCAATCCCTCATGAACGCTTGGATTCTCATATCAAAGAATTAACGGGTTTGACTGATAAACGTTTAGCAAAGGCTCCAGAGTTTTTCTCAGGTGGCTGAAAAGATTTTTGAACTGGTCAAAGACGGTATTTTTGTTGCGCACAATGTTCAGTTCGATGCTAATTTATTGGCAGAATTCCTCTTTTTGAGAGGGTTATGAATTGCGCACGCCTCGTATCGATACAGTGGAGTTGGCTCAAAGTATTTTATCCCTCAGCTTGAGAAGTATAATCTCGGCATTCTTTGCCAAGAGTTGGGGATTCCTTAGAGCAAGCTCATTCAGCCCTATCTGATGCCCAAGCAACAGCAGAACTCTTTCTTTTGTATGAGACAAAAGATGTTTCGACTGCCAAAAGGGTTTGTTGGAGCGCTTATTGAGTTTATCAGATAGCTTACTCTATGAATCTTACCTAGTCATCGAGGAAGTTTATCAGAAACAGTCTCTCTCGTTGAGCATGATTTGGTAGAAGTGCAGGGTCTTATTTTTAAGAAAAGAGAAGCCAGTCCTTTCTCCACGCAAAACTCTCAAAAGATTTCCAAACTAATATTGCCTTGTTAGGGGTTTGGAGGAGAGAAGTCACAAGAAGAATTTGCCCAAAAGGTTCAAGAGTTTTTACAAGGGAAGCCATTTCCTTTTATTCAGGCTCAAACAGGAATCGGGAAAAACCTATGGTTACCTGCTACCGGCCTTGTCACTTGAGAATGAAGAGGGAATCCTACTCAGTGTTCCGACTAAAATCCTTCAAAATCAGGTGATGCAAGAGGAGGCTAAAAAACTAGAAGAGATTTTCCATATCTCTATTCATAGTCTTAAAGGTCCTCAGAATTACTTGAAGCTAGATGCCTTTCATGCAGCGCTAGAGGAAGAAGAGTCCAATCGTTTGTATACTCGTTTCAAGATGCAACTTCTAGTTTGGTTGACAGAGACAGATACAGGAGATTTAGACGAGATTGGTCAGCTATATCGCTACCAGCAGTTTTTACCGAACTTGGTTCATGATGGCAACCTTCACAAAGACTCTCTCTTTTGGCTAGAGGATTTTTGGAAACGAGGTCAGGACAAGGCTCGTTCTTGCAAGTTGCTTGTGACCAATCATGCTTACCTCGTTACTCGACTTGAAGATGATCCTAGTCTCTTAGAAGGGCGTCTCTTGATTTTAGATGAAGCCCAGAAAATCTTGTTGACATTGGAAAAATCTTTCTCGAAAAATCTTATTTGCTTAACGGATTTGATAGATCAACTAGACCAAGCTCTATCGAGGGAAGAAGGTATGCTTCAAAAGACGCTTGCTAGAAAGTATTCGTTTTGAAGTTTCTTACCTACTCGATCAGTTTCTATCTGGTAAACGTAGGATGTGTCCAGCTAGTAGCATTGATAAGCTCCGCCAAGATTTTTCTGAGTTGAATCTTACCAGAATTTAAAAGACTATCAGAGATTTTTTTACATCTGAGGGAGAATTTTGGTTATCGACTTCAGATGTGTCTAGTAAGAAGGTTGAAATCACTTCTAGTCGCAATCATCGTTTGCTCTTTTTCTCAGATTTTCCCAGAATCCTGTCAACTTTTAGGAATCTCTGCAACCCTTGAAATTAGTAGTAGGGTTTCTTTACCAGAATTGTTAGGTTTTTCCTCAAGCGCCTTTTTACTGCATGGACGAACAGTTTCAGGAAAAATCAGGAAATCTTGTTGGTGAAGGATTTTCCATTGGTGACAGAAATTTCATCTGAGGAATATGCACAAGCAATTGTAGAAGTTCTAGAAGAATTATTCCAGCTTGAAGAACCCATTCTAGTCTTATTTACTGCAAAAGATTTATTGTTGCAAGTTTCTAGATGCTTTGAGGTTCCCCATCTGGCCCAGTATAAGCACGGTGAACCTGCCCAATTGAAAAAAACGCTTTGAAAAGAGGCGAGCGGGAGCTCTTGCTGGTGCAGGGAAGTTTTTGGGAAGGTGTCGATTTTTCAAGACATCCTCGGGTGATTGAAGTGGTGACTCGTTTGCCTTTCCAAAATCCAGAAGATCCTTTTACTAAAAAGATGAATCAAGAACTTCGTTTGAAGGAAAAAAACCCTTTTTACGATTACCAGCTTCCTATGGCTATTATTCGTCTTAAGCAAGCGATTGGAAGAACCATGCGTCGAGTGGGGCAACGCTCTGCAGTTCTGATTTCTAGATAGCCGCATGGCAAGCAAACGCTATGGTAAGCAAATCAGCAAGTCTTTGGCTCGAAGCAATCGAGTTAGGAGTCATTAGCCGAGAGCAAAGTATTCTCAAAAGTTCAAGAATTTTTAAAATAAAACAATGAAATGAATACCTGAAAGAATGAAGGAGGCCTTTTTATGAAACGTTCTTTCGACTCTAGGGTCGATTATAGTTTAATATTACCAGTATTTTTGTTTGTTGGTGATTGGAGTTGTAGCTATTTATATAGCAGTTAGTCATGACTACCCAAACAATGTTTGGCCCATACTTGGACAACAACTGGCTTGGATATCGCTAGGAATTGTTTTTAGCTTTCATAGTCATGTTTTTTAACACAAAATTTCTCTGGCAGTCCACACCTTTATTTATATGGACTCGGTCTAGCCTTGATGGTCTTGCCTTTTAGTCTTTCTACAACCCGAGTTTAGTAGCTGCAACTGGTGCGAAAAACTGTGTCAATCGGTGGTTATACACTCTTTCAACCCTCCGAATTCATGAAGATATCCTATATTTTTGATGCTGGCATACGTTATCGTAACCTTTTACCAAGAAAACATAAAGACAAAGAACGAACCGTTGGTTTAGATTTTTCTATTGATTTTGTGGATGATCGTTTTTCACGATGCCAGTTATGGTTTTACTAGCCTTGCAAAGTGACCTTGGGAACAGCTATGGTTTTTGTCGCAATCTTTGCAGGACTTGTCTTATTGTCTGGTGTTTCTTGGAAGATTATTATTCCAATTTTTGTAGCAGTTGTATCGGCTATTGCAGGCTTCCTAGCAATCTTTATCACAAAAGACGGGCGTGCCTTTTATGCACCAAATTGGGATGCCGACATATCAGATTAACCGTATCCTAGCTTGGCTCAATCCCTTTGATTATGCCCAAACGACTACCTATCAACAGGCACAGGGTCAAATCGCGATTGGTAGCGGTGGAATTTTTGGTCAAGGCTTTAATGTGTCTAATCTCTTATTCCAGTCCGAGAGAGTGATATGATTTTCACAGTAATTGCGGGAAGATTTTTGGGATTTTATTGGTTCAGTTGTAGTGGTTGCACTCTATCTACTGCTCATCTATCGCATGTTAAAGATTACCCTAAAATCCAATAATCAATTTTTATACCTATATCTCAACTGGATTTATCATGATGCTCTTGTTCCATATCTTTGAAAATATTGGTGCGGTTACTGGTCTTCTCCCTCTGACAGGGATTCCTTTACCCTTTATTTCTCAAGGGGGTTCCGCTATTATCAGTAATCTAATTGGTGTCGGTTTGCTGTTGTCGATGAGCTACCAAACCCATTTGGCTGATGAAAAGAGTGGTCGAACAAGATTCAAACGTAAAAAGTTGTGTTGAAAAAAAGTGAAATAAGGAGGTCGCTATGCCTAAAGTTGCAGTTATCCTAGCAAACGGCTTTTGAAGAAATCGAAGCCTTGACGGTCGTAGACGTCATGCGCCGCGCAAATATCACCTGCCATATGGTAGGATTTGAAGATAAAGTGACAGGTTCACATGCTATTCAAGTTCAAGCTGATCGAGTGTTTGATGGTAATTTATCAGAGTATGACATGATTGTCCTTCCAGGAGGTATGCCTGGTGCTGCCCACTTGCGGGACAATGAGCAATTGGTCTCTGAACTTCAAAAATTTGAGAAAATTGGTAAAAAGGTGGCAGCCATCTGTGCTGCTCCGATTGCTTTGAATCGAGCTGGTCTCCTAGAAGGGAGAAACTTCACCTGCTATGATGGAGTCCAAGAACAAATTGCTGACGGTCACTACCACAAAGAAACAGTCGTAGTGGATGGAAATATTATTACGAGCCGTGGACCAGCAACAGCTTTAGCCTTTGCTTACCACTTGGTTGAAACATTGGGCGGAGATGCTGAGTCTCTAAGAAATGGCATGCTCTACACAGACCTATTTGAAAAATAATGAACAAACTGAGGAGAATCTTTCTTGATGGAGAAGATTCTTCTCTTTTTTAATGGCAAAAACCAAGGTAAACATCGCTTTTTTTTATAAAAAATGGTATAATGAAGGGTATGAAATATCACGATTACATCTGGGATTTAGGTGGAACCCTGCTTGATAATTATGAAACTTCTACAGCAGCTTTTGTAGAAACATTAGCAGAGTTCGGGATTGAGCAGGAACACGATAGTGTTTACGAGGCTTTGAAGGTTTCGACTGCCTTTGCCATCAAAAAGTATGCTCCAGGTATTGAAAAACTTTCTTGAAAAATATAAGGAAAAATGAAGCCCTGAGAGCTTGAACATCCAGTTTTGTTTGATGGGATTCCTACTCTTTTAGAAAATATTTCGGACCAAGGTGGCCGTAACTTCTTGGTTTCTCATCGAAACGATCAAGTATTGGAGATTTTAGCGAAAACTGAGATATCTCTTTACTTTACAGAAGTAGTGACGGCTAGTTCAGGTTTTAAACGCAAGCCTGATCCTGAATCGATGATTTATTTACGTGATAAGTATCATATAACGTCAGGTCTAGTCATTGGTGACCGTGCCATTGATGTAGAAGCAGGACATGCTGCAGGCTTAGATGCCTATCTCTTTTGAGGATGTTGTGTCCTTAAAACAAGCAATAGACATGTAAGAAAAAGGGGAAAAATGACAGAAGATATTAAAAACCAACAGGCACAAGATTATGATGCCAGTCAAATTCAAGTTTTGGAAGGTCTGGAAGCAGTTCGTATGCGTCCAGGGATGTATATTGGATCAACTGCCAAAAGAAGGTCTTCACCATCTAGTCTGGGAAATCGTAGATAACTCTATCGACGAAGCTTTGGCTGGGATTTCGCTAGTCATATCGAGGTTTTTATTGAGCCAGATGATTCGATTACAGTTATCGATGATGGTCGTGGAATTCCAGTTGATATCCAAGAAAAAACAGGACGTCCTGCCGTTGAAACAGTCTTTACTGTTCTTCACGCTGGAGGGAAATTCGGCGGTGGCGGATACAAGGTATCTGGTGGACTCCATGGTGTAGGGTCATCAGTTGTAAATGCTCTTTTCAACACAGTTGGATGTTCGCGTTCATAAAAAATGGAAAAGATTCACTACCAAGAATACCGTCGTGGACATGTTGTTGCAGACCTTGAGGTGATCGAGGGATACGGATAAAACAGGAACAATCGTTCACTTTACTCCAGACCCAGAAATTTTTTTACTGAGACAACGACATTTGATTTTGATAAATTAAATAAACGTATTCAAGAATTAGCTTTTTTGAACCGCGGGCTTCAAATTTCTATTACTGACAAACGTGAAGGACTTGAACAAACCAAGCATTATCACTACGAAGGTGGGATTGTGAGCTACGTTGAGTACATTAACGAAAAACAAGGATGTTATCTTTGATACACCAATCTACACGGATGGTGAAATGGAAGATATCACAGTTGAAGTAGCCATGCAGTACACAACGGGTTACCACGAGAATGTCATGAGTTTCGCCAACAATATTCATACCCATGAAGGTGGAACACATGAGCAAGGTTTCCGTACAGCCTTAACTCGTGTTATCAATGACTATGCTCGTAAAAACAAACTTCTAAAAGATAACGAAGATAACCTAACAGGTGAGGATGTCCGTGAAGGATTGACAGCCGTTATCTCTGTGAAGCATCCAAACCCTCAGTTTGAAGGACAAACTAAGACCAAACTTGGAAATAGTGAAGTTGTGAAGATTACCAATCGCCTCTTCAGCGATGCATTTTCTGACTTCCTTTTGGAAAATCCACAGATTGCTAAGCGCATCGTTGAAAAAGGGATTTTGGCTGCCAAAGCGCGTGTTGCTGCCAAGCGTGCGCGTGAAGTTACACGTAAGAAATCTGGTTTAGAAATTTCAAATCTTCCAGGAAAATTAGCGGACTGCTCATCAAACAATCCAGCTGAAACTGAACTTTTCATCGTCGAAGGAGACTCTGCAGGAGGTTCTGCAAAATCAGGACGTAATCGTGAGTTCCAAGCCATCTTACCAATTCGTGGTAAAATCCTTAACGTTGAAAAGGCAACTATGGATAAAATCCTTGCTAATGAGGAGATTCGCAGTCTTTTCACAGCTATGGGAACAGGATTTGGCGCTGAGTTCGATGTTAGCAAAGCTCGCTATCAAAAACTGGTTATCATGACAGATGCTGATGTCGATGGAGCCCATATTCGTACTCTCTTGTTAACTCTGATTTATCGTTATATGAAACCCGTTCTAGAGGCTGGTTATGTTTATATCGCTCAACCACCAATTTACGGTGTCAAAGTTGGTAGTGAGATTAAAGAATATATTCAACCTGGAGCAGACCAAGAAATCCGCCTACAAGAAGCCCTGGCTCGCTATAGCGAAGGTCGTTCTAAACCAACCATTCAACGTTATAAAGGTCTTGGAGAAATGGATGACCACCAACTTTGGGAAACTACTATGAATCCTGAACATCGCCTTATGGCCCGTGTATCAGTAGATGACGCTGCAGAAGCAGATAAGATTTTTGATATGCTCATGGGTGATCGAGTAGAACCACGTCGAGAATTTATCGAAGAAAAACGCTGTTTACAGTACTCTTTGACGTATAAAAAAATATTGGGAAATAGTTCCCAAGGTTTGAAAAAAATATGATATAATCATTACAATTGTGTCATGTATAAAAAGGAGTTTGATATGTCAAATAATCAGTTGATTATTACTTTGATTGGAATTGCAGTCCTGCTTCTTATTGCTTTTGCAGTAGCAATTTTGCTACGTAAACGAAATGAGAGTAGACTTGCAGCTTTAGAAGAAAGAAAAGAAGAACTATATAACCTTCCTGTTAATGATGAGGTAGAGGTTGTAAAAAACATGCATCTGATTGGTCAAAGTCAGGTTGCTTTTAGAGAATGGAACCAAAAATGGGTAGATTTGTCTCTTAACTCTTTTGCAGATATCGAGAATAACCTCTTTGAAGCTGAAGGATACAATAACTCATTCCGTTTCTTGAAAGCTAAGCACCAGATTGATCAAATTGAAAGTCAAATCCAACTTGTTGAAGAAGATATTGCAGCAATTCGTAATGCCTTGTCTGAGTTGGAAAAACAAGAGTCAAAAAATAGTGGACGTGTTCTGCATGCCCTAGATTTATTTGAGAAACTACAAAACACTGTAGCTGAAGATCCTGAAAAATATGGTCAAGCTCTTCCAGAAATTGAAAAACAATTGGAGAACATCCAATCTGAGTTTTCTCAATTTGTAACCTTGAATTCATCGGGAGATCCGGTTGAAGCAGCAGGGTATTTTAGATAACGCTGAAAATCATATTTTAGCTTTGACACATATCGTTGAAAGAATTCCAGCGATTGTCACTAAAGCTTACTACTGAATTGCCAGAACAACTTGAAGATTTAGAAGCAGGTTACCGCAAGCTTTTAGATGAAAACTACCATTTTGTAGAAACTGATATCGAATCTCGTCTTCAACTACTCTATGAAGCCTTGAAGAATAATCACGAGAATATCCGTACATTGGAGTTGGATAATGCAGAGTATGAAAATACTCAAATCCAAGAAGAAATCAATGCACTTTATGATATTTTCACTCGTGAAATTAACGCTCATAAAGCTTTTGAGAAATTGGTAACTACCCTTCCTACCTATCTTAAACACTTGAAAGAAAACAATCAGGTACTAGTTAAAGATATCGAACGTCTTGGGAAAACCTATTTGATTTCAGAAAGCGATGTGAATCGAGTTCGTCGTCTTCAAGCTGATATCTCAGCCTTGAATGCTACTATTGAAGAAATGACTCATGCAGAGTCAGAAGTTTCAGAAGCATATTCTGTCTTACAAGAACGTTTGGAAAAATCTCCAATCTACATTAAAAGATATTGAAGATGACCAAATCGGTGTTAGTGAACGTCTCGTTCAAAATTGAAAAAGATGACATCAATGCTCGTCAAAAAGCAAATGTATATGTCAACCGTCTGCATACGATTAAACGCTACATGGAGAAGAGAAATCTTCAGGAATTCCACAAAAATTCTTGAAGCTCTTCTTTGATGCAAGTCACAGTACAGAAGACTTGATGGCTGAGCTGGAACAAGCGCAAGTGAATATCGAATCTGTGAATCGTATCCTTGAGATTGCGACAAATGATATGAATATGTTGGAAGAAGAAACATACAGTATCGTTCAAAATGCAACATTGACAGAACAATTGCTTCAATATTCGAACCGTTACAGATCATTTTGATGATCGTATTCAACAAGCTTTCCAAGAAGCTTTGAATATCTTTGAAACAACATTTGATTACCAAGCATCTTTCGAAAAAATCTCTCAAGCATTAGAAGTTGCTGAGCCTGGTGTTACCAATCGCTTCGTTACTTCTTATGAAAAAACAAGAGAAAGTATTCGTTTCTAATTTATAAAAGAATCCTAGATTTTTCTAGGGTTCTTTTACTTTTTCTTTTCCTATTTTAAATCTTTTCTGTGCCATGTTTTCATTGAAATTATAGCTCATATTTGATATGATAAGACTATGACAAAAAGAGATTACCCCAGAATAAAAGTAAAGAAGAAAAAACAATAAAAACTTGGCATTCTTGTCTTGCTTTTTGTTTTAACAATGTTAGCACTCGGTGGTGTGATTGCCTATAAAGTGCTGAATAAACAAGCTTTTGAACAGAAAGATTGAGAGTCTCAAGAAGGAAAAAGATGACGCCTACTCCCAAGGAAGTCAAAAGAGCATTTTCCGCAAAGAGAAATCTGAAATTATCACCTATTATCCACTAGTTGGAGACAGCCTTATTTCCCCTGTCAAAGATATCATCGTAAAAGGACATCACTGACAAAGTAGAAGGTAAAGAACAGTTGATTTTTATTACTCAGAAAAGGGATTCCTCTTTAACTGGGGTTGAAAAATCGTTTGATTAAAAAACAAGCCTATGACTTTAGCAAATTCTAATGTCGTTGAATTAGAAAAATACTACTTTAGACCAGCTGTATCTGAAAGAGGATGGCTCTATCTTTACCTTGGATCAACTCTTTACAGACCCATCCACAGCTAAAGAAAAAATCCTTGAGGGTGTTAAGTCAGCTCTCCAAGATAAAAAAAGTAGATCAATCAGTAGTTGATCAAGTTTTCAGCTGATTTCTCAGCTGCAGAATTGTCAAGCTGGAAGTTTGCTTACAAAGATAGTCAATTGGTTCTATATCCAGTCAAAGCAATGACTAATGTAGAAGGAATAGCAATGCCTATTTCAGATTTCTTTGATTTATATTCAGACATCCCTATCTAACAGAAAAAGATGCTGAACTTTATAAAAAAAGTTCAAGCAGAAAAACATAAAAAAAGTGGTAGCTCTTACCTTTGATGATGGTCCTGATGGTAATACAACACCACAAGCCTTGGACATCTTTAGCTAAGTACAAAATCAAAAGCAACCTTCTTTGTACAAGGAAAAAATATTGCAGGTAATGAAGTCTATCCTCAAACGTATGCAGGCTGAGGGCCATGAAGTCGGAAATCATAGTTGGAACCATCCAGTTTTAACACAACTCTCATTAGAAGATGCTAAGAAACAAATTACGGATACAGAATCATCAATTACTAGTGTTCTCGGAAAGAGTTCAAAATTGATGCGACCACCATATGGTGCCATCTCAGATGATATCCGTAATAGTCTGATTTGAGCTTTATTATGTGGGATGTCGATAGCTTAGACTGGAAGAGTAAAAATGAAGCTACCATTCTAACAGAAATTCAACGTCAGACGACTGATGGTTCTATTATATTGATGCATGATATTCACTCAGACGTCAGTAAATTCACTACCAAAAGTTATTGAATATTTGCAGGGACAAGGGTATAGCTTTGTTACAGTCTCTGAGTTACTAGGGAATCATGTAAAACCACATGAGATATACTATTCTCGTAACCAATAGTTGAAATTAAATTCAAATATTAGAAAAATTAAAAAAGATTATTTTTTTATCTTGACAACTAGGGAAAAACTTGATATCATATACAAGATGAGAAAAGCAGAAGTGAGAACTTCTCGCCTTGCGACTAACGTTGTCTGGCCCCTACAGATCAAGTTTCAGAAATGAACTATAATCATGTAGAGCGGATTTGCGTTAGCAAGTCCGCTCTTGTTTTTTTCTAAAATAAAAAGAGGTGAAAACCATAGCAAAGCAAGACTTATTCATCAATGATGAAATTCGTGTACGTGAAGTTCGCTTAATCGGTCTTGAGGGCGAACAATTGGGTATCAAACCACTTGGTGAAGCGCAAGCACTTGCGGACGACGCTAATGTGGACTTGGTTCTCATTCAACCTCAAGCTAAACCTCCTGTTGCGAAAAATTATGGACTACGGTAAGTTCAAATTTGAGTACCAGAAGAAACAAAAGAACAACGCAAAAAAACAAAAGCGTTGTGACCGTGAAAGAAGTTCGATTGAGCCCAGTTATTGATAAGGGTGATTTCGATACGAAACTTCGCAGTGCTCGCAAGTTCCTTGAAAAAGGGAACAAAGTGAAGGTTTCCATTCGCTTTAAGGGTCGTATGATTACCCATAAAGAGATTGGAGCAAAAGTTTTAGCCGATTTCGCTGAAGCAACTCAAGATATTGCTATCATCGAACAACGTGCTAAAATGGATGGTCGTCAAATGTTCATGCAGTTGGCCCCAGCAACTGACAAGAAATAATCTGTCAGAAAGTTAAAAAAGGAGAAAAATATCATGCCAAAAACAAAAACACACCGCGCATCAGCTAAACGTTTCAAACGTACAGGTTCTGGTGGACTTAAACGTTTCCTGCTTACACTTCTCACCGTTTCCACGGAAAAACTAAGAAACAACGTCGTCATCTTCGTAAAGCATCTATGGTGCATTCAGGAGATTTCAAACGTATCAAAGCAATGCTTACTCGCTTGAAATAATCGCGTATTTGTAAGTTAACAATTCTAGGAAATATTGGAGGAAATATAAATGGCACGTGTTAAAGGTGGCGTTGTATCACGCAAACGTCGTAAACGTATTTTTAAAAATTAGCAAAAGAGTTACTATGGAGCTAAACACATCTTGTTCCGTACTGCGAAAGAACAAGTAATGAACTCTTACTACTATGCATACCGTGACCGTCGTCAAAAGAAACGTGACTTCCGCAAATTGTGGATCACACGTATCAATGCGGCAGCTCGTATGAACGGACTTTCATACTCACAATTGATGCATGGTTTGAAATTGGCTGAGATCGAAGTAAACCGTAAAATGCTTGCTGACTTGGCTGTTAACGATGCAGCAGCTTTCACAGCTCTTGCAGATGCAGCTAAAGCAAAACTTGGTAAATAATTATTCACAAGACTGGTGCAAATTTGTCCCAGTCTTTTTTAAACAAAGGAGAAAAGATGGCTTCAAAAATGTTACACACTTGCTTTGTGAGTAGAAAAATCTTGAAAAAAATCAATTGCTTTTTATCAAGATGCTTTTTGGATTTAAGGAATTGCGTCGTCTGGACTTCCCAGAACACGCTTTTACCATTGTTTATCTAGGTCTTGATGGCGATGATTATGAATTGGAGTTGACTTACAACTACGATCATGGACCTTATGTTGTAGGGTGACGGTTTTGCTCACATCGCTCTAAGCACACCTGACCTTGAGGGCTCTTCATAAAGAACATAGCGACAAAGGGTTACAAGTGACAAATCCAAATGGACTTCCAGGAACACAACCAAACTATTACTTTGTCAAAGATCCAGATGGATACAAGGTGAAGTGATTCAGAAAAACTAAACTAAAAGATCACAGCAACAGCTGTGGTTTTTAGTTTCATGATTAGAAAGAAATTGTGCTTCTATTTTTAAAAATGGTATAATAGAAAAGAAATAGGAGGTGAGAAAGAATGATTGCCCAACTGGATACGAAAACTGTCTATAGTTTCATGGAGAGTATGGTTTCAATCAAGAGATATGTCAGCCTTGGAAAAGAATATGGCTATTCATCACTTGGAATCATGGATGAAGATAATCTCTATGGAGCCTATTATTTCATCAAAGAATGCCAAAAACAGGGATTCAGCCTTTATTAGGTCTTGAATGACTGTTCATCATAAAGATGAATGGATCAATCTACGTTTTTAGCCCTATCAAACCGAGGTTATCAAAACCTGATGAAGCTGTCGTCTCTGAAGATGACAGGTAAAAGAGAATGGCTGACTACTCTTCCTACCTTGAAGATATTGGTATCATTGTTCCTTATTATTCTGGAATGAATGACTTGACTTAGGGCATGAATACTATATCGGAGTGTTTCAGATACAGCTCAATCGAATTTTTCTCACCCCTATTCTCCCACTTTATCGTGTTAATTCTTTTTGAAGCTGAGGATTTAGAAACACTCCAGATGCTCAAGGCGATTAAGGAAAACGTGACCTTAGAGAGGTTGATGTTCAATCTCAACAGGGCTTATTTTTGCCTGCTGAACGTCTTGAACAGTTTTTCTAGAGAAGTTCCCAATCGCACTGGATAATCTTGCAAAGATTGGTCAAGGATACTTCCTACGAGATTGATAGTAGTCTCAAGCTTCACGTTTTCAATCCAGAGAGACCTGCTGTTGAGGAACTTCGAGAAAGAGCTATCAAGGGCTTGGAACAGAAAGGTTTACTAGATTCAGTTTATCAGGTACGTTTAGAAGAAGAACTGTCTGTGATTCATGATATGGGATTCGATGACTATTTCTTGGTTGTCTGGGACCTCTGCGTTTTGGTCGGTCTCAAAGGCTATTATATGGGATGGGACGTGGTTCTGCGGTTGGAAGTCTAGTGGCCTATGCCTTAGATATTACAGGATTGATCCTGTAGCTAGAAAATCTATCTTTGAGCTGTTTCTTGAATCGTGAACGTTACACCATGCCAGATATTGATATTGATATTCCAGATATCTATCGCCCTGAGTTTATTCGCTATGTTCTGTGACCGCTATGGTAGTATCCATGCTCGCGCAGATTGTCACTTACTCGACCTTTGGAGCTAAGCAAGCCATCCGAGATATCTTCTAAGCGTTATGGTGTCCCTGAGTATGAGTTGACAGCTATTACATTGGATCTAAAGATACTCTAACGACAGCCTATGAAGGAAATCTTGGTTTTAGACAACTCATTCAGAGTAAGATGGAGTACCAAAAGGCCTTGAAATTGCCAAAAGATTGAAGGTTATCCACGACAGACTTCATCCATGCGACTGGTGTCGTTATCAGTGACAAAAATCTAACAGATTATATCCTCTCAAGTATGGAGAGGATATCTCATTACCCAGTATGATGCCCATGGAGTTGAAGGAAATGGCCTGCTCAAGATGGATTTCTTGGGCCTACGAAACTTAACCTTCGCTCAAAAATGCAGGAGCTCTTATATGAAACTCAAAGGTATTTCACCAAGAATTGAGGATATTGATCTTGAAGATAAAGGCAACCTTTAGCCCTCTTTTGCGACTGGTAAGACAAAGGAATCTTTTCAGTTTGAACAACCTGGGGCTATTCGCTTATTGAAGCGCGTGAAACCAGAAAAACTTTGAAGAAGTAGTGGCACGACTTCCCTGAACCGGACCAGGTGCGAGCGACTATATAGATAACTTTGTTGCCAGAAAACATGGAAAAGAAAAAGGTTACGGTTCTGGACCCTGTGCTAGAAGATATTTTAGCTCCAACCTATGGCATCATGCTTTTATCAAGAGCAGGTGATGCAAGTAGCTCAACGCTATGCTGGTTTCAGTCTGGAAAAGCCGATATGTTACGTCGTGCTATGGGGATGCAGCTGAGATGCATCGGATGGAGGAGAGTTTTATCCAGGCGCCTCGAAAAGAGGGCATGGACAAAAACAGGCTCAAGAAGTTTTTGCTGTAATGGAAAAATTTGCCGGTTATGGTTTTTAACCGTTCGCACGCTTATGCATATGTCGCTTTAGCTTTTCAGCTTCGCTCTACTTTAAAACACATTTTCCAGCAATCTTCTATCAGGTCATGCTTAATTATGCCAGCGGGAGATTATATTCTAGATGCGCTTGAAATGGGCTTTGAACTAGCTCCGCTTTCTATCAATACGGTTCCATATCAAGATAAGTTAGCTGATAAGACAATTCATCTAGGACTCAAGAGTATCAAGGGAATGCCTCGTGATTTTTGCCCTACTGGATTATCGAGCATCGTCCATTTTAGCAGTGTTGAAGATTTTATCACACGATTACCCAAAAATTATAAAAAGATTAGCCTCTTAACCCCTTTTAGTGGAAGTAGGTCTTTTTGATGGATTTGATAAAAATCGTCAAAAATCTTAACCAATCTACCAACTCTATTTATCTTTGTAGAAGAATTAGGTAGCCTCTTTGCAGATTCTAGCTATAGTTGACAGATACAGAGGACTTTTCAAATATTGAAAAATTCCAAAAAGAGCAGGATTGGTTAGGAGTTGAATTAGCCAACACCCATTGCTGGTTTTAGCGAAGAACCTTTGTATCCGATCGTGAGTTTATCTGAGCTTTCCGAGGGACAGACAGCTACAGTTCTCGTTGAGATTCAGTCTATCCGAGTGATTCGAACTAAAAAAGGTGAAAACATGGCCTTTTTGAAAGTTACTGATAGTAAAACAAGTTTGGAGGTCACTGTTTTTTCTGAACAGTACCGCCAATTTAAAAATCTTTTGAACGAAGGAAGTTTCTATTACCTAAATGGGAAAGTTCAGGCTAGGGACGGACGACTTCAATTAGTTTTAAATAATTTAAAAGAGGCAGTGAGTGAGCGTTTTTGGATTCAAGTTCCCAATCATGACCACGATGCTGAAATTTATCATATTTTAGATCAGTACAAGGGACAAATTCCTGTTGTCATTCGTTATGAAAATGAACAAAAAAATATTCTTTTGCCTGGTTATTTAGTTGTAAAAGACGCTGGCTTACAAGAATCTTTAAAACAGATTGTCATGAAAAACGATTTATCGTTAAAAATCAATGAAAAATAAAAAGAATTTTAACTTTAAATATGGTATAATCAGTTAGAATGTTAAAAGAAAAAGGAGCAAAACCAAATGAAACGTATTGCTGTTTTGACTAGTGGTGGGGACGCCCCTGGTATGAATGCTGCCATTCGTGCAGTTGTTCGTCAAGCAATCTCAGAAGGAATGGAAGTTTTTGGTATCTATGATGGATACGCTGGTATGGTTGCTGGTGAAATTTATCCACTTGATGCCGCTTCAGTAGGAGACATCATTTCACGTGGTGGTACTTTCCTTCACTCAGCCCGTTACCCTGAGTTTGCCAAAACTCGAAGGTCAACTTAAAGGGATTGAGCAATTGAAAAACACGGTATCGAAGGTGTCGTGGTTATCGGTGGTGACAGTTCTTATCATGGAGCTATGCGCCTGACTGAGCATGGATTCCCTGCTATTGGACTTCCTGGAACAATCGATAACGATATCGTAGGTACCGACTTTACAATCGGATTTGACACTGCAGTAACAACTGCAATGGATGCAATCGATAAGATTCGTGATACATCATCAAGTCACCGTCGTACTTTCGTTGTTGAAGTAATGGGACGCAACGCAGGTGATATCGCTCTTTGGGCAGGTATGCAACAGGTGCTGACGAAATCATCATCCCTGAAGAAGGCTTTCAAATTTGAAGATATCGTAGCAAGCATCAAAGCTGGATATGAACACGGTAAAAACACAACATTATCGTTTTAGCAGAAGGTGTCATGTCAGCAGCCTGAATTTGGTCAAAAAACTAAAAGAAGCTGGCGATACAAGTGACCTTTCGTGTACACAGAACTTGGTCACATCCAACGTGGTGGTTCACCAACTGCTCGTGACCGTGTATTGGCATCTCGTATGGGCGCACACGCTGTTAAACTCCTTAAACAAGGAATCGGTGGTGTTGCTGTCGGTATTCGTAACGAGAAAATGGTTGAAAATCCAATTCTTGGAACAGCAGAAGAGGGAGCTTTGTTTAGCTTAACAGCTGATGGTAAGATTGTTGTTAACAATCCTCATAAAGCTGACCTTGAACTTTCTGACTTGAACAAGAGCTTGTCATAATCAACTTTAACTAATCTGGTAAAATGACCATAAAAGGTCGAATTATATAAAGGAGTCACAAAAATCATGAACAAACGTGAAAAATCGTTGCAACCTTAGGTCCTGCGGTAGAAATCCGTGGTGGTAAAAATTTGTGATGATGGGTATTGGGGTGAAAAACTTGACGTTGAAGCTCAGCACAAAACATTGCTCAATTGATCGAAGCTGGAGCTAACACTTTCCGTTTCAACTTCTCACACGGTGACCACCAAGAACAAGGTGACCGTATGGCAACTGTTAAACTTGCAGAAAAAAACTTGCAGGTAAAAAGTTGGTTTCTTCTTGACACTAAAGGTCCAGAAATCCGTACTGAATTGTTCGAAGGCGATGCTAAAAGAGTACTCTTATACAACTGGTGAAAAGATCCGTGTTGCTACTAAACAAGGAATCAAATCAACTCGTGAAGTGATTGCTTTGAACGTTGCTGGTGGTCTTGATATCTACGATGATGTTGAAGTTGGTCATCAGTCTTGGTTGACGATGGTAAATTGGGTCTTCGTATTTTCGCCAAAGACGATGAAACTCGTGAATTTGAAGTAGTTGTTGAAAATGACGGTATTATTGCTAAAGCAGAAAGGTGAACATCCCTAACACGAAAAATTCCTTTTCCCAGCACTTGCTGAGCGCGATAACGCTGATATCCGTTTCGGTTTGGAAACAAGGTATTAACTTCATCGCGATTTCATTTGTACGTACTGCAAAAAGACGTTGAAGAAGTTCGTGCCATCTGTGAAGAAACTGGTAACGGTCATAAAGTTCAATTGTTCGCCAAGATCGAAAAACCAACAAGGTATCGATAACTTGGACGAAATCATTGAAGCTCGCTGACGGTATTATGATCGCTCGTGGTGACATGGGTATCGAAGTACCATTCGAAATGGTTCCAGTTTACCAAAAAATGATCATCACTAAAGTGAACGCAGCAGGTAAAGTTGTTATCACAGCAACAAACATGCTTGAAACAATGACTGAAAAACCACGTGCAACCTCGTTCAGAAGTATCAGACGTATTTAACGCTGTTATCGACGGAACTGATGCTACAATGCTTTCAGGTGAGTCTGCAAACGGTAAATACCCACTTGAGTCAGTAACAACAATGGCTACAATTGACAAGAACGCTCAAACTCTTCTTAACGAATACGGACGTTTGAACTCAGATACTTTCGAACGTAACTCTAAGACAGAAGTTATGGGCTTCAGCTGTTAAAAGACGCTACTAACTCAATGAATATCAAATTGGTTGTAACTTTGACTAAGACTGGTCACACAGCTCGTTTGATTTCTAAATACCGTCCAAATGCTGATATCTTGGCATTGACATTCGACGAATTGACAGAGCGTGGATTGATGTTGAACTGGGGTGTTATCCCAATGTTGACTGAAGCTCCATCATCAACTGATGATATGTTCGAAATCGCTGAACGTAAAAGCAGTTGAAGCAGGTCTTGTAGAATCTGGTGACGATATCGTTATCGTTGCAGGTGTACCACTTGGTGAAGCTGTTCGTACAAAACACAATGCGTATCCGTACAGTACGTTAATCTAACATTAAAAACCTATCATACTAGGCTTTACAGCTTGAGTGATAGGGTCTTTTTGTTTCATAGGGTCCAGAACCCTATTTGTTTAAGAAGAAAAACTCTCTGAAAAACCAGAGAGTGTGAGAGGCATCTCCATGTGAGAAAACTGGTTCACACAATTTCTCAAGGTCCGCTCCTGCGTACTGACCTCCTTTGCGCAATTGTAGCTCTCGCACATATCGACTCATCGCAGATTTTATTTTACTATAGAGCCAATACTTTGTCAAGAAAAAAGCTCCCCAGATAGGAACTGCTGAATTGATGCTAATTGCGGATCGAACCGGCGACCCCATCCTACCATGGATGCGCTCTGCCTACTGAGCTAAATCAGCTTACTTTTGAAAGTATACTATAGATTTAAGCTTTTTGTCAATATGCTAATTAGTATGCTAACTCATTGGAAAAAGCCCAAGTAATAAACTTGGGCTTATGAAAATTAGACTATTGTAATTGCTTCTCTTTTATCTGGGTTCCAAACAAAACTTGCAACAAAAGTAAAGAAAATTGTCAGAATTCCTGATTATAATTGTAGAATCAGGCAGGTATACGGATGAGCCACCACAGTGGATTTGGCTTTTTATTGTTGTGCCACTGTTTTGTTTCCTCATCCAGGCGTTGAAATTCAGATTGGATGCGGTCTGCAACCATCTCAATTCCCTCATCATTCATCTTTTTAATATCTGAGATATCAATCGATTTCCAAGTTCATATCAATACGTTCACGGCTGACAAGTCCCTTTGTAGAGTCATAGGACCAGTGTAAGTAACTGGCATGATGCGAACCTTTGCCATCTTCGCGATTAGGGCAACACCACCCTTAACATCGGTAGAATGACGACTACCACTAGGAAACATAATCAGTGAGCGATTGCTCTTTTTAAGTACATTGATTGGGTATTTGATAGCAGAAGAACTTGGATTTTCACGATCGATAGGGAAGGCACCACACATACGAATCCACCAGCCAAAGATTCGGTTGGAGAAAAGTTCCTTTTTAGCCATAAAGACAAACTGTTTCGGTTTGGTCGCAAATGCCATGTAGACGGGATCCCACCAGGTACGATGGGGAGCGACTAGGATATAGTTTTCATCTTGACTCGGAATTTTATCAGTATTGTGAAAGTGAGCATTTCCATTAATTGACCATAGAATCAACATAACCAGCCCACGAAGATAAGTATAAAACATGATGTCTCCTTCAGTTTTCTTTTCTTTTTATTATACCTTATCATACTAGGACAGGCAAATGTTTTTGTTTAGGCGGAATAGCTTTTATATGAAATTAGAAATATTCAAAAATGATATGATAGAATTTATGGATAAAAAAATAAAAATTATGGGATTAAGCCAATCAGAAGTCAAAGAACGTCAGAAAACAGGACAGGTCAATGATTTCCAAGCTTCAGCTAGTACTAGTACATGGCAGATTGTGAAGAGAAATGTCTTTACTTTATTCAATGCTTTAAACTTTGCCATTGCCCTAGCGCTCGCCTTTGTTCAAGCCTGGAGCAACCTAGTTTTCTTTGCGGTTATCTGCTTTAATGCATTTTCTGGGATTGTAACTGAGCTACGTGCCAAACATATGGTTGATAAACTCAATCTCTTGAATAAAGAAAAGATTATCACTATTCGTGATGGACAAGAGATCGCTTTGGACCCCGAAGAACTTGTTTTAGATGATGTTATTCGCTTGTCAGCAGGAGATCAGATTCCAAGTGATGCCATTGTATTAGAAGGTTTTGCAGAAGTCAACGAAGCTATGTTAACGGGTGAGAGCGACTTGGTGCAAAAAGAAGTAGAAGACTTAATGTTGTCGGGTAGCTTTCTTGCAAGTGGTTCTGTCCTCGCTCAGGTACATCATGTTGGGGCGGATAACTATGCTGCTAAACTCATGCTTGAAGCTAAGACAGTGAAGCCAATTAACTCTCGTATCATGAAATCGCTAGACCGGTTAGCTGGTTTTACTGGGAAAATTATCATTCCTTTTGGTATTGCTCTCTTGCTTGAAGCCTTGGTCTTAAAAGGTCTGCCACTCAAGTCTTCTGTAGTCAATTCATCTACAGCTCTTTTGGGGATGTTGCCTAAAGGTATAGCCCTTTTGACCATCACCTCTCTCTTAACTGCTGTTATCAAGCTTGGGTTGAAAAAGGTTTTGGTGCAGGAGATGTATTCTGTTGAGACCTTGGCACGTGTGGATATGCTCTGCTTGGATAAGACAGGGACAATCACCCAAGGGAAGATGCAAGTTGAGACGGTCCTTCCTCTTACTCAAAGCTTACGACAAAAGATTCCATTGCCAAAATGCTAACTAGTTATATGGCACACAGTGAGGATAAAAATCCAACTGCCCAAGCTATTCGAAAGTGTTTTGCGGAGAGGTAGCTTATCCGATGATTTTCTAGCTTCCATTTTCAAGTGATCGAAAATGGGGAGCAATGGAGTTGGAAGGTCTAGGAACTGTTTTCCTAGGCGCACCGGAGATGTTGTTGGATGCTGAAGTTCCTGAAGCTAGAGAAGCTCTTGAACGAGGATCTCGTGTCTTGGTGTTAGCGCTCAGTCAAGAAAAACTTGACCATCACAAGCCACAAAAGCCATCTGATATTCAGGCTTTGGCTTTGCTTGAGATTCTAGATCCGATTCGAGAAGGTGCTGCTGAGACGCTAGACTATCTTCGTTCTCAGGAAGTGGGATTGAAAATTATCTCTGGTGATAATCCAGTCACTGTTTCAAGTATTGCCCAGAAGGCTGGTTTTGCAGACTATCACAGCTATGTAGATTGTTCGAAAATTAATGATGAAGAATTGATAGCCATGGCTGAAGGAACAGCCATTTTCGGACGTGTTTCACCTCATCAAAAGAAACTCATCATCCAAACTCTGAAAAAAGCAGGACATACTACAGCAATGACAGGGGATGGTGTCAATGATATCCTAGCTCTGCGTGAGGCAGACTGTTCCATTGTTATGGCTGAGGGAGACCCAGCAACTCGTCAGATTGCAAATCTGGTTCTCTTGAATTCAGATTTCAATGATGTTCCTGAGATTCTCTTCGAAGGTCGTCGTGTGGTCAATAATATTGCCCACATTGCTCCGATTTTCTTGATTAAGACAATCTATTCCTTCTTGCTAGCAGTTATCTGTATTGCCAGTGCTTTGTTGGGACGTACTGAATGGATTTTGATTTTCCCATTCATTCCGATTCAGATAACTATGATTGACCAGTTCGTGGAAGGATTCCCACCGTTTGTATTAACTTTTGAACGAAATATCAAACCTGTGGAACAAAACTTCCTCAGAAAATCCATGCTTCGAGCTTTACCAAGTGCCTTGATGGTAGTCTTTAGTGTTCTCTTTGTTAAAATTTTTGGAACCAGTCAAGGCTGGACCGACATTGAAATTTCGACACTTCTGTATTATCTATTGGCATCGATTGGTTTTATGTCTGTAGTTAGAGCTTGCTTGCCATTTAGCTTGTGGCGTGTGCTATTGATTATTTGGTCAGTTGGAGGTTTTCTTGGAACAGCTCTATTCCCAAGAATCCAAAAATTGCTTGAAATTTCAACCTTGACTGGACAAACGTTGACTGTCTATGGGGCCATGATGCTGATCTTTACAGTGATTTTCATTCTAACCAGTCGTTATCAAGTTAAAAGATAAAGAAAGACTGCAATCTATGATTGCGGTCTTTTTTAGGTGCAGGATAGCCAGATAAAATATGGTATAATAAAGGGAAATAGAGTTTTGAAAGTGAGAGAAGATGATTTCAAAGAGATTAGAAACAGTAGCTTCTTTTGTTCCCCAAGGAGCTGTTTTTGCTGGACGTTGGGAGCGACCATGCTTATTTACCTATTGAATTAGTTGAAAAAGGTCATATTGAAGCTCGCCATCGCGGGTGAAGTTGTAGAGGGACCCTATCAATCTGCAGTTAGAAAATGTTGAAAGTCATGGCTTTGACTGAGAAAAAATTCAGGTTCGTTTAGCCAATGGTTTAGCAGCTTTTTCGAAGAAAGTGACCAGGTCTCTGTTATCACTATTGCAGGAATGGGTGGTCGTTTGATTGCTACTGATATTAGAAGAGGGCTTGGATAAACCAGCCAATGTTGAGCGATTGATTCTTCAACCCAATAATCGTGAAGATGAGTTGCGTACTTGGTTACAAGAGCATGGATTTCAGATTGTAGCTGGAAAGTATTTTTAGAGGAAGCTGGAAAATTTTACGAGATTCTAGTAGTGAAGCTGGAGAAATGAAATTGTCAGCAAGTGACACCCTGTTTTGGTCCTTTTCTCTAAAGAACTTAGCCCCGTATTTGTCCAAAAAGTGGCAAAGAGAAGCAGTAAGCTCGAATTTGCCCTTAGTCAAATCCCAGAAAAAATCATGAAGAATGTCAAGTTTTAGTAGATAAAATTCAAGCCATCAAGGAGGTGCTCCATGCAAGCAAGTGAAGTGATTAAGCGTTATGAAACCTATTGCCCTCCCAAGAATTTTCTATGGAGGGTGATAGTCGTGGACTGCAGATCGAACTTTAGATAAGGACATCCAAAAAAGTTATGGTTGCCCTGATATTCGTGAAGAGACTGTAGCTGAAGCTATTGAAAAAGGGAGTCGACTTAATTATTGTTAAGCACGCGCCCATCTTCCGTCCGATAAAGGACTTGGTAGCTAGTCGCCCTCAAAAATCAGATTTATATTGATCTAATCAAGCATGATATTGCAGTCTATGTTAGCCATACTAATATTGATATTGTTGAAAAACGGCCTTAATGACTGGTTCTGCCAACTATTGGATATTAAGGATACAACTTATCTACAGGAGACAGGTCCTGAACGTGGCATCGGGCGTATTGCAATATTAAACCTCAAACGTTTGAAGAATTTGCTAGTCATGTTAAGGGAAGTATTTGGTCTAGATTGCCTTCGTATGGTGTATTATAAAAGAGACTGATTTGCAAAAAACAATCTCAAGAGTAGCTATTTGTGGTGGCAGTGCAGTCTTTCTACTCTGATGCTTTTAGCAAAAGGAGCAGATGTTTACATTACTGGTGACATCTATTACCACACTGCCCAAGATATGTTGTCAGACGGCTTGTTGGCTCTGGATCCAGGCCACTATATTGAAGTTCTCTTTGTTGAAAAAATTGCAGCAGTTCCTGAATGAATGGAAGGAAGAGAATGCTTTGGTCTCTAGAGGTTATCGCGAGTCAAGCGTCCACCAATCCATTCCATCATATCTAGTTAGAAGGTAAAGACAATGAAAAAAAGTTGCCATTGTAGGTGCAGGAATTGTAGGCCACAGTCGCCTACTATCTTCTAGGAAGCTGATATCGAAGTAACTGTTTTTGATTTTGACACGGCCAAGCAACCAAGGTCGCGGCAGGAATTATTAGTCCCTGGTTTTCTAAAACGACGCAATAAGGCTTTGGTATAAGATGGCGCGCCTAGGAGCTGATTTCTATGTAGATTTATTAGCTGACCTAGAAAAAATCGGGTCAAAAATGTTGATTTTTACCAAGGTTCTGGTGTCTTCTTCTTAAAAACGATGACTCTAAGCTAGAAGAGCTCTCATCAACTGGCTCTGCAACGTAGAGATGAATCTCCTTGATTGGAGAATTAGCCATTTTGGGACCAAGCAACTGCTAGTAACTTATTTCCCTGGTCTAGAGGGATTTGAACGTTTACTCTATGCTTCTGGTGGAGCTCGAGTAGATGGGCAACTCTAGTGAGTCGCTTACTGGGGAGCCAGTCAAGTGAAGGTCATAAATAAAGAGGTCAGTCTAACCTCTATCATCGGGCTATCAGATAGACGATCAAATGTTTGACCAAGTCATCTTATCCACAGGAGCTGGCTTGGCCACATCTTAGAGCCATTAGGATATGAGGTGGATGTTCGGCCTCAAAAAGGGCAACCTGAGATTACCAAGTGCCACAAGACATGGGAACTTACTCCCGTAGTTATGCCTGAAGGTGAGTGGGATTTGATACCATTTCCGGCAGGGTAAATTATCTCTAGGAGCTACCCATGAAAAATGACATGGGATTTGACCTAGCAGTTGATGAGAATTTGCTCCAACAAATGGCTGCAGTAGCAAGTTCGTTTTATCCCTAGCTTAAAAGATGCAATGATAAGTGGTGAACGTGAGGGAATTCGGCTTATACGAGTGATTTTTCGTCGTTTTTTTCGGACAAGTGCCAAACTTGTCAGGAGTATTTGCTGCGAGTGGATTAGGATCGTCAGGATTGACAACTGGACCCATTATAGGCTATCACCTAGCCCAAATGCTTTCAAGGGGAAAAGTGAGTCTTGGATCCAGCGGATTATCCGACTGAAAGATATATTAAAGAGAAATAATCGTAAACTTTTACCTAGTTTTTTACGATAGGATTAGGGTAGCAAATGACATTCCCATCAAAAATGGTAAATGAAAAATAATTCAAGAATTGAGGAAAAATGATGCAAGAAAAAGATTTTGGTAACAGGTGGAGCAGGTTTTATCGGAACTCACACGGTCATCGAACTGGTCCAAGCTGGACATCAGGTTGTTGTAGTGGATAACTTGGTCAACAGTAGCCGTAAAAGTTTAGAAGTAGTGGAAAGAATTACAGGAGTTGAAATTCTTTCTACGAAGCTAGATATTCGTGATACAGATACACTTCGTGATATTTTCAAACAGGAAGAACCTACAGAGTCATCCATTTTGCAGGTTTGAAGGCAGTTGGTGAGTCAACTCGTATCCCTCTTGCCTACTATGATAACAATATTGCTGGTACAGTTAGCCTTTTGAAGGCAATGGAAGAAAACAACTGCAAGAACATTATCTTCAGTTCTTCAGCAACAGTTTATGGAGATCCACATACTGTTCCAATCCTAGAAGATTTCCCACTTTCAGCTACCAACCCTTATGGCCGTACCAGCTTTATGCTTGAAGAAATCTTTGACAGATATCCATAAAGCAGATTCAGAGTGGAACGTTGTCTTACTTTCGTTACTTCCAACCCAATTGGGGCGCATGAGAGTGGTGACCTAGGAGAAAAATCCAAACGGCATTCCAAACAACCTTTTTGCCGTATGTAACACAAGTCGCAGTTGGTGTTAGAACAAGTTCAAGTCTTCGGAGATGACTACGATACTGAAGATGGAACAGGTGTTCGTGACTATATTCACGTCGCTGACTCAGCCAGGACACGTTGCCGCCTCTTAAGAAGCTTCAAAAAGGCTCAGGACTCAATGTCTATAACCTGGGACTGGAAAAAGGCTACTCAGTTCTTGAAATTATCCAAAATATGGAAAAAGCTGTTGGACGCCCAATTCCATACCGTATCGTTGAACGTCGCCCAGGTGATATCGCAGCTTGCTACTCAGACCCAGCAAAAAGCTAAGGAAGAACTAGGTTGGGAAGCGGACTTGGTATTACAGAAATGTGAAGATGCATGGCGTTGGCAAAAGCAAGCATCCAGATGGATTTGAAGACTAATCGTTTGATTAAACAAAAAGAGAAGTAATTCCTCTTTTTATAACTTTTATATGTGGTTGAAATAAAAATTTGATTAGTGCTTAAGTGATAGAAAAATGTCTTAAAAGAACAGTTTATTTATTATTGAAATGCTGGAACAAATAAAAAGTAAAATTGTATAAAAATAGCTAGCAAAAAGACTATAATTTTCTAGAAAAATATGCTAAACTAGAGGGAGGGAAATTAGAGATCGATGTTCCACCAAAATTTTAAGATTCATCTATAATCAGAGCACGAGTAGGGACATTTTAACGGCTTCTAAAATGTCGTCGTTAGGGCAATTTCGCTCTAATTGTTCAGATTCATCGTAAAACGGACTATACCATTATCATGGTAATCAAATACCTCTGAATAAGTTTGGCAGAGCCCACAAGCGATGCAACGTTCAGGTATAAGTCTAATCTTCATATTTATATTGTAATAAGAAACTAAAAAAAACTCAAGGAGTAAGGTATGGAAAAGGAACCGTGGCAAGAAGATATTTATGAAAACCAAGAAGAGGAATCAAGAACAGAACGCCGTCAACGAAACAAAAAGGTTCAGGTGTCGTGGCCAATCGTATTTTAACGGTTCTAGCTATTCTCTTTTGTCATTGTTGTTGGATGGTAGTTGTATTGGTTTACTTGTCATCAGGCGGAAGTGATCGCACTTCAGCTTTGAAAGATTTTTATGATTCTTCAGCTCCAAAAGTAGAAGAAGTTACAACAGTGGCTACTACTGCTCAGTCAACAGAGTCAACAGAAGCAGAGAAAACTCAACAAGAACATACAGAGGCACATACTGATTCTGAAGGAACTATTACAGTCATGGCAGGAGAAGGAGAAGCAGTCATTGCTACTGCGCTGGAATCTCTATTGCTCAACTTGAAGCCTTGAATCCTGGTCATATGTCTTCAGGAACTTGGTTTGCAAATCCTGGTGATGTCCTTAAGACAAGATAGGAGTGACAATGAAAACAATTCAGATTGCTATTGATGGGCCAGCTTCCAGTGGTAAGAGTACAGTAGCTAAGATTATTGCTAAGGACTTTGGCTATACTTATCTCGATACAGGCGCTATGTATCGTGCTGCGACTTACATCGCATTGAAAAACCAAATTAGCCCAGATGAGCCATCTCAACTTCTTGAATTATTGGAACAATATCCAATTAGCTTTGGACGTGCTGAAAATGGAGAACAACTTGTTTTCGTTGGAGATGTAGATGTAACAAATCCAATCCGAGAAAATGAGGTAACCAACGCTGTCTCTGCTTTTGCGGCGATTCCAGCTGTTCGTGAAAAATTGGTAGCCCTTCAGCAAGAAATTGCCCAACAAGGTGGTATCGTTATGGATGGCCGCGATATTGGAACAGTAGTCTTGCCTAAGGCTGAATTGAAGATTTTTCTTGTAGCATCTGTAGATGAACGTGCAGAACGTCGTTACAAAGAAAATCTTTCAAAGGGAATCGAAACAGATTTGGAAACTTTGAAAGAAGAGATTGCGGCGCGTGATTATAAAGATAGTCATCGTGAAACTTCACCTCTCAAGCAAGCCGAGGATGCAATCTATTTGGATACGACTGGACTCTCTATTTTAGAAGTTGTTGAAAAATTAAATCAGAAGCTCAAAAACATTTTAGTAAGAACTATAAAAAAACGATGAACTGAATTTCGGTTTGTCGTTTTTATCATGATTTGTCAAATAGTCTGTTTTAAGGTATAATAGTTGCTGTTAAAGAAAATTTGACAATCAAATAATCATAAATTTTTAAGGAGATAACATGAGTCAATTACCAAATTGCCCAAAATGTAATTCAGAATACGTATATGAAGATGGCACACTTCTTGTTTGCCCAGAATGTGCTTATGAGTGGAATCCTGCTGAGCAAGCAGAAGTTGAAGAAGGAGTTGTTGCCATCGATGCAAAATGGAAATAAACTAGCTGATGGAGATACAGTCACTTTGATTAAGGACCTTAAAGTCAAAGGGCTCCAAAAGACCTCAAACAAGGAACTCGTGTTAAAAACATCCGTATTGTAGAAGGTGACCACAACATCGACTGTAAAATTGATGGTTTTGGCGCTATGAAACTTAAATCAGAATTTGTGAAGAAAATTTAATCATGATTAAAAATGAAAAAGTAATATTTTATAGTCGTATCTTTTTATTTATAGCAGCCTTTACCGGTGTATACTTGGAGATTACCAAACGCGGTGGTTTAGGGATGTTGCTTTTACTACACAGTACTTTTCTAACCTTTTGGTTGTACTTTACAGGTTATCTTTTGTTAAAGATGCGTAGTGGTGGTGATAGTTGGCAGAGTCCTGGTATTCTACGTCTCAAAGGTGGCGTCACTATGAGTATTATGATTACTTGTGTCATCTATCATTTCATGCTAGCTCCTTTGACGACGGATTTTTACCGTTTGGAAAATTTCCTTTGCCATTATATTGTCCCTCTCTGGTTTTTAGCAGATACAATTATTTTTGACAAGAGTCGCCAATATAAGTTGGTTGATCCCATGCTTTGGACTAGTCTTCCTTTGCTTTATATGATTTTTGCCCTCTTAAACGGTTTTGTCCTAAAGATGGATGTCCCTAATGCTAAGGATAGTCCCTTCCCTTATTTCTTTTTGAATGCTACCAAACATGGTTGGGGCTTTGTCTTTAAATGGGCAAAGCAACTATCTTTGTTGCTTATATGGTTTCAGGATATCTCTTTTATCTTGTGAAAAGTATTAAAAATCTAAGAAATAAAAAGTACCCGATGTGGGTGCTTTTTGTGATAGAGACAATTGTACCCTGGACAAATTGATTTATTTTTATCTTGTTATGCAGTCTTTTTACCGTACAATAAAAACTGTAGCTACCAATACAACTATTGAGGAAGAAAAAATGACTGAAAATCGTTATGAATTAAACAAAAATTTGGCACAGATGCTTAAAGGTGGTGTCATCATGGATGTTCAAAATCCTGAACAGGCAAGAATTGCTGAGGCTGCAGGTGCAGCAGCAGTGATGGCTTTGGAGCGAATCCCAGCTGATATTCGTGCAGCGGGGTGGTGTCTCTCGCATGAGTGATCCAAAGATGATTAAGGAAATCCAAGAAGCGGTCAGCATTCCAGTTATGGCTAAGGTTCGAATTGGACATTTTGTCGAAGCTCAAATTTTAGAAGCAATCGAGATTGACTATATTGATGAGAGCGAAGTTCTATCTCCAGCTGATGATCGTTTCCATGTGGACAAGAAAGAATTTCAGTTCCTTTTTGTTTGTGGTGCTAAAGACCCTAGGGAGAAGCCTTGCGTCGTATCGCTGAAGGAGCATCAATGATTCGTACAAAAGGGGAGCCGGGAACAGGAGACATCGTTCAGGCAGTCCGTCATATGCGTATGATGAATCAAGAAACTGTCGCATTCAAAAATCTCCGTGAAGATGAACTCATGTCGCAAAAGAAAAAGAACCCAAGTTCCAGTAGAATTAGTTCAATACGTCCACGAACATGGGAAATTACCAGTTGTCAACTTTGCGGCCGGTGGTGTGGCAACACCAGCAGATGCAGCTCTTATGATGCAACTCGGTGCGGAAGGCGTCTTTGTTGGCTCAGGGATTTTCAAGTCAGGTGATCCTGTCAAACGCAGCTGCTATTGTTAAGGCTGTTACGAATTATCAAAATCCTCAAATTCTAGCTGAAATCTCTGAAGATTTAGGAGAAGCCATGGTAGGTATCAACGAGAACGAGATCCAAATTCTCATGGCTGAGCGAGGAAAATAGATGAAAATCGGAATATTGGCCTTACAAGGTGCCTTTGTAGAACACGAGAAAATGCTTGCTCAACTAGGAGTTGAAAGTATTGAATTGCGAAATCTAGAAGATTTTCAGCAACTCCGAAGTGAGCTATCAGGTTTGATTTTGCCAGGAGGTGAGTCAACGGCCATGGGTAAGCTCTTACGAGATCAGCAGATGCTACTCCCTCTAAGAGAAGCTATTCTCAATGGCTTACCAGTCTTTGGGACTTGTGCCGGTTTGATTTTGCTAGCAAAAACAAATCACTTCTCAAGAGGAAAGCCATTCAGCGACTATGGATATAGTAGTAGAGCGCAATGCCTATGGACGTCAGCTAGGAAGCTTTTTATACAGAAGCAGACTGTAGGGGCGTCGGCAAAATTCCCATGACCTTTATCCGTGGACCTATTATTAGTGAAGTTGGTAAGGATGTTGATGTTCTGGCAGTAGTGAATCATCAACCGTTGCGGCTCAAGAAAAGAATATGCTAGTGACTTCATTTCATCCGGAATTGACAAATGATCTTCGCCTGCATCAGTACTTTATGAATATGTGTAAATAAAAAAAGAGGTTGGGATTTTTCCCAACTTCTTTTTTACATGTAATAAACAATAGCAATGTATTGGAGAGCAGAGGCTGCTAGAATGAAGAGATGCCAAATCATATGGAAGTATGGTTTCTTTTTAGCGTAGAATCCAGCGCCAACTGTATAGCAAAGGCCACCTGATACCATAAGACTCCAAAATATTGGACTTGTCTGACTGATGATTGCTGGTAAGATAGCCAATACAAGCCATCCCATGATGAGGTAAAGGATGAGGCTGAATTTTTCATTGACTTTTTTGGCAAAAATTTTGTAAAGAATACCAAAAATAGTTGTCCCCCACTGGATAGCAATAATGAGATAACCAAACCAGTTGTTCATCAAAGTTAAAACCACAGGAGTATAAGATCCAGCGATTGCCACATAAATCATGCAGAATGGTCGATGATACGCAAGACATACTTATGAGTCGAACCATAAGCCATAGAATGATAAATAGTTGATGATAAGAACATGAGAAAGAGGCTGATGACGAAGATGGAAACACCGATAGACGATAAGAAACCATGTGCCTCATAACTGTAAGTAGATGAAATGGGAAGTAGGATGAGCATGATAAATGCTCCTACAGCATGGGTAACACTGTTGGCAATTTCTTCTCCAAAAACTAAGTCGTTTACTAAGTTTGAAACTAGTATTCATTTGTTTCTCCTCTCGGTTTCTGAATAGACTAGTCAAGTGTTTGATGATAGAGTTTGACTGTTTGACAGCTTGACTGGATAATAGGATTAGCTGGATCAATATCTTCATTCATATAGTCCACAAAAGCATTGTAAAGTTCTTCTGAATTAGTGTCTGTGTGTAGGGTATTAAGGGTTTGAGCAATTTCTTGGATAGAAAAAACAGACTTGAGAGTGGTAATAGCAATCAATCGTGCGATTTGTTTGCGTTGATATTTTTTTCTTTTCTGGTTTACTGATATAACCGTGTTTGACATAGTTGTTCACCATGGATGCTGTCAAACCTTTCTCCTTGTCAGGAGAAGCAGGAGGACAGATTTGATTGACATAAAGCAGAACCTGGTCCAGATAGAGATTGATACTTGGAATTTCTTCCCATTTTGGATAGGAAAAAGTAGTATTCATTTTCAACTCCTTTTTATCTAGTTTTAATAACTAGATTATAAAATATTAGAAATAATAAGTCAAGTTTCAAGTGCTTGTAGAAAGAAATAATTTATGCTATGATGAGAGAAAATAGTATGAAAAGAGGATAAATGATGGAGATTCGCTTAGCCTTTCCAAACGAAGTTGATGCAATTATGCAAGTGATTGAGGGAGCCAAGAAATATTTAGCAGAAGCTGGTAGCACTCAGTGGCAAAACGGCTACCCAGATGCAGATACCATTATTGAAGATATCATCTCTGGTCAAGCTTATGTAGCCCTAGACGAAGGTGACCTTTAGCCTATGCAGCAGTGACTAAGAGCCCAGAAAAAGCTTATGAAGCAATTTATGATGGCAACTGGGAGGGAAAAGAAGCAGAATACTTAGTATTTCACCGTATTGCTGTTGCTAGAGATGCGCAAGGTCAAGGTGTTGCTCAGACCTTTTTAGAAGGCTTGATTGAAGGCTTCGATTACCTAGATTTTCGTTCAGATACGCACGCTAAAAACATAGCCATGCAGCATATCTTTGAAAAACTTGGCTTCAAACAGGTTGGTAAAGTTCCAGTAGACGGGGAACGCTTGGCCTATCAAAAATTAAAATCAAATGCCTAAGAAGTATGTAAAGATGCTATACAAGTCACCGATTGGCCCCCTATCTCTGGTAGCAGATGACCACTATTTGTTTGGAATATGGATTGAAGAAAAGAGCGATTTTGAGAAGAGATTATCTGAAAATGATGTGACTGTTGTTGAGAGTCATCCCATTTTAAATCAAATTACTTCCTATTTAGAGACTTATTTTAAGGGGCAAGATCAAGACTTATCTGAGATTACCTTTAGCTCCTGTCGGTAGTGACTTTGAAAAAGAGTCTGGAACTACTTGCGAGGAATTTCCTTTTGGTCAGACAGTTACCTATGGGCAAATAGCTAAGGACTTGCAGGTGGCTTCTGCTCAAGCAGTCGGAGGACAGTAGGGTCGCAATCCCTGGTCTATCCTTGTACCTTGTCACCGTGTGCTAGGTGCTGAGGACGTCTGACAGGCTACGCTTAGGGGACTCGAAAAGAAGGCTTGGCTCTTGAGGCATGAAGGGTGCAAGTTATCAAGAAAAATAAAAATAGAAAGAGAAGAAAATGTTAGAATTTATCGAATATCCAAAATGTACAACTTGTAAAAAAGCTAAGAAAGAATTAGATCAACTCGGACTAGAATATAAAGACGTTCATATCGTTGAAGAGACTCCGAGTGAAAAGGTCATTTTAAACTGGCTCGAAACTTCGGGATTTGAATTGAAGCAATTTTTCAATACTAGTGGAATCAAATATCGTGAACTCGGATTGAAAGATAAGGTTGGAACATTGTCAAACAAAGAAGCAGCCAAACTCTTGGCTAGTGATGGTATGCTATTGAAACGTCCAATACTTGTTGAAAATGGTCTTGTAAAACAAATTGGCTACCGTAAGACATACAAGGACTTGGATTTGAATTAGTTTTTTTCTATCTCCTTGATAGATAAAATATATAACCTCCACTTTTAAAGTATGATAAACTAGAAGGTAGATGAAGTCTGATATGCTCGTAGCAAATATTTTTAATTAGAGCATAAGTATGATAGAATGAATCATTATCTTGAGAGGATGTTTCTATGAATGTTACAACGATTTTTAGCATCTGATTGGTATCAAAAATTTGATGCAATATATCCCAGATGGCAAACTTTTTAGTTGGCGTTCGGTCTTTTGATGGGATTCCAAGAATTGTACAGCAATTACCTACAACATTGATGTTAACGGTATTCGGTGCCTTTTTGGTATCATGCTAGCCCTCTAATCTTTTGCTATCGTTAAAATCAACCGAGTTAGATTTATATACCCATTACAAGCCTTTTGTTAGTTTTCAAAAGGAACCCCAATTTTAGTTCAACTAATGTTGACTTATTATGGGATTCCATTAGCTTTGAAAGCCTTGAATCAACAATGGGGAACTTCTCAAACATTAATGCGATTCCAGCGACAGACATTTGCGATTGTGGCATTTTGCTTTTAACGAGGCAGACTATGCTAGTGAAACTATCCGTGCAGTCATTCTTTTCTGTAAATCCAGGGAAATTGAAGCTCGTAGTCTTGGTATGACGTGCGCAAGTTTATCGTCGGTGATTATTCCCCAATGCAGCAGTAGTTGCAACACCAACCTTGATTAACTCCTTGATTGGCTTGACCAAGGGGACTTCCCTAGCCTTCAGTGCAGGGTGTTGTAGAAGTCTTTGCCCAAGCTCAGATTTTTGGGTGGTCAGACTATCGTTACTTTGAACGTTTTATCTCAGTTGCCCTTGTCTACTGGGTGGTAAATATCGTTATTGAAAATCTTGGCCGTTTCATTGAAAGAAAAATGGCTATTACAGCACCAGATAATGTTGAGACAGATGTGAAAGGAGAGCTTCGCTAATGATTAAAATTTCAAATTTAAGCAAATCCTTTTCAGGTCAAACCGTTTTTGGATCATCTGAACTTTAGATATTCAAAAAGGAGAAGTTGTCGCCTAATCGGTTCTTCAGGAGCTGGGAAATCAACTTTTTCTTCGTAGCCTAAACTATCTAGAAACTCCTGATAGTGGAAGTATTCAGATTGATGATTTCAAAGTTGATTTTTCTCAAATTACGCAAGAAGAAATTCTAACTCTTCGTCGCAAACTATCGATGGTTTTCCAACAGTTTAATTTATTTGAGCGTAGAACAGCGTTAGACAATGTAAAAGAAGGCTTGGTGGTCGTTAAAAACTATCGGATGAAGAAGCGACTGAAATTGCTAAGGAAGAGCTAGCTAAGGTTGGGCTTTCTGATCGTGAACAGCATTATCCGCGTCACTTGTCTGGGGGACAAAAACAACGGGTAGCTATAGCGCGTGCCCTAGCTATGAAACCAGACGTCTTACTCTTGGATGAACCGACTTCAGCACTTGATCCAGAATTGGTTGGTGAGGTAGAAAGATCGATTGCCAATGCTGCAAAATCAGGTCAAACCATGGTTTTGGTTAGTCATGATATGTCATTTGTTGCTCAAGTAGCGGATAAGGTTTTATTCTTGGATAAAGGAAAGATTATTGAATCTGGAACACCGGATGAGATTATTAACCATCCTAAAGAAGAACGAACAAAAGAGTTCTTTGCTAGTTACAAACGGACCTATATCTGATATAATAGAAGATAAGAAAAACTCAGTTGGCTAAGCTAACTGGGTTTGCTCTTTAAAAATAATAGAAATGAGAGAGAGCATGCTAGTTCAGCTATTTGCTTTGTATTTAGAGAGTTTGGTTTTGACGATTTTACTAGTCTTGGTTGTCTTAGGGATTTGGATTGGTTTAAGAGCTCTATCAGGTGTGGATAAAACTGCTAAGGAGCGTCAAGCTCACCTCTATGATATGATTATGATTGGAGTTCTAACAATTCCAGTATTGTCTTTTGCAACCATGAGCATCTTGTTGGTTCTCAAGGCTTAATAGTTGTCAAATAGGATTTTATCCGTTAGAATAAGAATAGTTACAACAAGAAAGAAGGAAATAGAATGTACGATACGATTATTGTTGGTGCAGGTCCTGCTGGGATGACTGCAGCCCTTGTGTGCGCTCTGCAGCAATCTCAAAGTAGCTTTGATTGAAGGTGGTCTTCCTGGCGGTCAGATGAACAATACTTCTGACATTGAAAACTATCCAGGTTATGCTAACATTAGTGGACCTGAGTTAGCAGAAAAGATGTTTGAACCTCTTGAAAATCTAGGTGTTGAACATCTCTATGGCTTTGTAAAAAATATTGAGGACCATGGTGATGTTAAGAAAGTAATCACAGACGATGAAGAATTTGAAACTCGCTACAGTTATCGTAGCGACTGGTTCAAAAACATCGCCTCTTAGGAGTTCCAGGAGAAGAAGAACTGAATAGTCGTGGGTTTCCTACTGTGCGGTTTGTGATGGAGCCTTTTTCCGTGACCAAGATTTGTTGGTTGTAGGTGGTGAGTGACTCAGCGGTTGAGGAAGCAATCTTCTTAACACAGTTTCGCCAAAATCTGTAACCATCGTTCACCGTCGTGATGAACTTCGTGCCCAAAAAGTCTTGCAAGATCGCGCCTTTGCCAATGAAAAAAATCAACTTCATTTGGGATTCTGTTGTCAAAGAAATCAAGGGTGAAAACCGTGTGGAGTCAGTTGTCATTGAAAATGTTAAAACAAATCAAGTGACTGAACATGCCTTTGAGGTGTCTTCATCTATGTTGGTTTAGATCCAGTTAGTGATTTTACAAAAGATTTACAAATCCAAGATGAGGCAGGTTGGATTGTGACAGATGACCACATGAAGACAAGTGTTGCAGGTGTCTTTGCAGTTGGAGATGTTCGTCAGAAAAGACCTTCGCCAAGATTACAACAGCAGTTGGAGATGGTGCGATTGCAGGTCAAGAAGCCTATAAATATATTACTGAACATAGTTAAAGGCGGTGGGACAGAAATCGATAGACAAAGTCTTGATTTCAGTAGTCCCAGCCCCGCGAGGATGATTAGGGCTTTTTGGAGTCTAAAAGACGAACAAAAAGTTCAATCCGCTACCGCGTCAAAGTTTGATGCTAATAAAAAGTGAGGTCAGGACCTTTTGTCCCAACCTCACTCTTTTATAATCGATTGCGGAAGACTTCGTACATAAGAATAGCAGACAGAACGCTTGCATTGAGACTCTGTACATGTCCATTCATTGGAATAGTGATCATCTCGTCCACCTGCTTTTTGATGTTACTTGAGATACCTTTTCCTTCATTTCCGATAATGAGGGCGACCTTTCCACTGGTGTTCCATTTATGGCAAGGAGTTCCATTCATATCAGTTCCAAAAGGTCCAAAAGCCTTCTTCTTTAAGCTTGTCCAAGGTTTGGCTGAGATTGGTAACGCGAGCGATAGGAACATGCTTTCAATGGCACCCGTTGCTGTTTTGCAACTACGGGTGTCACACCAACAGCTCGATGCTTTGGGAATAATGACGCCTGAAACATTGGTTGCATCGGCTGTTCTTAGGATAGAACCTAAGTTATGAGGGTCAGTTAGTCCATCGAGGATCAATACTGGTGGGTTTTCTTCTTGACGAGTCTGAGCAAGAATCTGCTCCAAGTTCAGTATAAGCAAATTCAGAAACACGTAGGACAAAAACCTTGGTGGACAGCTCCTTCAGTCATCTCGGAAAGAGATTGAAGTCCAAGAGATGGATACTTTCTTTTCAGTCGCCAGTTCCTTGACTTTTTCTACATTCTTACCTCGTAAATCATCCTGGAGATAGAGTTTGTTTCCAGTATTTGCTAACAGTGCTTCGGTAACAGCGTGAACGCCATAGACAATATCATTTGTTTTCATGGCTCTATTATAACATAAAAACCCCGTCTTTCAACGGGATTTTCTTTTATTCAGAATGAGTAAACCTTCTTTGACTGCGAAAGGATCCTTTTTCATTGATACGATCATAAAACATAACACCATTTAAGTGGTCGATTTCATGTTGTACAACGATGGAGTTGTAGCCTTTTAGCTTGATGCGATGCTTTTCGCCATCTTTGTCAAAGTAGTCGACAGTTACTCGAGCATGGCGGATAACATAACCTGGGACAGCACGATCGACTGATAGCAACCTTCTCCCTCTCCTAGAGCAGCGTCTTGGACTGAGTGTGAGACAATCTTAGGATTGTACATAACAGCTTGTAAGTCATAGAAACTTCTTGAGGTGTTTCACCTTCCTCGATGATATTAGGAACCAAAACAGCAATGATGCGTTTTGAGATATCTAATTGTGGTGCAGCAAGTCCGACTCCTCCACGTAGACCTAACTTTTCAGCCATAACTGGGTCTTGTGAATGTTTCAAAAATTGCATCATTTTCTCACCAAGGATGATATCTTGATCGCTCAATGGAAAGTGACTTCTCGCAACAGCTCGTAGGGTTGGATTTCCCTCGCGGATAATATCTTTCATGTCAATTAAATGTGAAGCTTTTGTAATACGTTCTATAGCAGACATCTTCTCTCCTTCCTTCCATTACAATTCCATGATAACACAAAATAGTTGAGAAAGAAAGTCACAGAAGTTGCTAATAAAGGGAAATAGCTATTTGTCTGTGGTATAATAAGGTAAGGAGAATTGCATCAAAAAGCAAGGAGAAAAGATATGGAAAAACGTAGTAGAAAAAGCAATCAGGATTACCAGTTGTCAGGAGAGTCTATCCAATTTTCAAAAACTATCGACAGTGGAGCAATAAAACCTTTGTTATGTTTGTGTTGATTGTTGTTGCGATTGATGGCTTTGACTTTATTAGCTCAAGGAATACAGGGAGTTCCATTGTGGAATAGGAATGCACCTGCATGAGTCAGAATTCAGATTCTAAAGGGTAAGAATTCGGCAACGGAAGAAGAAACAAGTGTCGTATCATGGCAATGGTGATCTCTCTATCATATTCCGATCTATCGAACTGCCCTAAAGGAAGATGGGACTTATGATTTTCATGAAAAACTTTTGAGTATGTAAAACCTTTGGCTCAAACAAGCAGACCTAGTTATTGGTGACTTTTGAAGGAACCGTACAAGACCACTATCTTGCAGGTTATCCTTTGTTTAATGCACCAGGAGAAGTCATGGATGCTATAAAGGATGCTGGTTACCAAGTGTTAGACTTGGCTCACAATCATATCTTAGATTCTCAGATTGAGGGAGTTTTTTCAACTGCTGATGCTATCGAAAAAGCTGGAATGACACCAATCGGAGTTTACACCCATGAACCAAGAGATAAGGCGCCTATCGTCATCAAGGAAGTCATAGGGCATAAAAGTTGCTCTCTAGCTTATTCTTATGGTTTAACGGTATTGAAGAATACATTTCTAAAGAAGACTACGACAATCATCTTTCTGACCTCAACGAAGAAAAAATGAAGGCCGAAATTGAAAGAGCTGAAAAAGAAGCAGATATAACGGTTGTTATGCCTCAGATGGGAATTGAGTATCAATTGGAACCAACTGAAGAGCAAAAGAAACTCTACCATAAAATGATTGACTGGGGAGCTGATATTATCTTCGGTGGACATCCTCACGTTGTTGAACCAGCTGAGACAGTTGAAAAAGACGGCGATAAGAAACTTATTATCTACTCTATAGGAATTTCCTATCAACACAGCGTAATTGAAATCCATGCAGGATGAGGAAAATGCCAAATGGACAGAACGTGGCGTTCTCATGGACGTGACCATTAAGAAAAAGCAGGAAAGACTACGATTGAGACTGCTAAAAGCTCATCCTAGCTGGGTCAATAGGACATCAAAGGAACTTATTCTCCAGAAGGTTATCCACTCTATCTATACCAGACCTATATCTTAGATGATTTTCATTGAGGGTGGGAAATATCGTAGCCAGTTAGATGATGAAACCAAGGAACGGATAGAACAGCTTATACAGAAATGAATGAGCATGTAGGTTTGAAATGACAGCAATAGAGCGAGAAGAGAAAAGATGGATATTAAAGTAATTGGTGACGGATATGGATGGAACCTTTGTTGGACCCAAAGGGACAACTGGATCTACCTCGCTCTAGAAAAAATTTTTGGACAAGCTGGACCAATGCTGATATTCGTTTGTCACGCAACGGAAATGAAGTTCATCAGTATATGAAACAGTACTGGACATCTAGCAGAAAGAGTGGTTCTAGTAGTTGCTACCGTGCTCGGATATTCGAGAACAATGAATTGCTTCAAGCACAAAACTTGGGATGATGCCATGGTTGATAGGGCTTTTAGATCACTTTAAAGGTAGAGAATGTCAGGATCAGTTTTGCCTGTAACTGCGATGAATGGTGGTTTTGTAAAGGATGCACCGTTTTACAGAACTAGATAAATTTATGACTCCAGAGATGATTGAGAAGCTCTATCAACGAATGAACTTTGTTGATGAATTTGACTCTAGCTCTTCGGTGGTGTTCTCAAGATGAGCATGGTAGTTGGTGAAGAGCGATCCGAATCGGTTTTTGCAGGAAATTAATGACCTATTTGATGGGCATGTGCGAGCTGTTTCCAGCGTTATGGCTGTATTGATATCTTACAAGATGGGATTCATAGAAACGGGGCCAGAAATTTGCTCAAACGTTGGAACTTAAAACCCTGAACAAACTCATGCCTTTGGAGATAGTGAAAATGACATTGAAATGTTAGAGTTGGCAGGAATTTCATATTGGAAAATGCAGAAGAGGCTGTTAAGAGATACGACAAAAGTAGCTCCAGCCAACAGTCAGGCAGGTGTTTACAAAGTTTTTAGAGAACTGGCTAGAAAGAGAGAATAACTTGGATGTACAGCTATTAGAAAACTGGCTCTAAAAAGAGCAAGAGAAAATCCAAACAAAGTATCGTGAACTCAATCAGATTTTCGGTCAATTGAACCAGATATCATCTTTTATTGGAGATTCTATTGTGGAGTATTATCCTTGCAAGAATTACTAGGACAACAAAGACTATTGTGAATCGAGTGTATTCGAGGCCATCAAACTGGCTTTTACTTGATAACCTTGATGCCCATCTTTTATGGTGATGCAGTAGATCAAATTGTGCTTGGATTGGGACCAATGACATTGGGAAAGATGTTCCAATGAGTCAGCACTAACCAATCTTGAAAGTGTGATTCAAAGTATTTCGTGACTATCCGCTGTCACAGATTAAGCTGGTTTCTACCTCCAGTTCATCAGGGAAGAACACAAACAGACAGTTTATATTCGTACAAATGAGAAAATCAAGGCCTGGAACCAAGCCTATCAAGACTAGCTTCAGCCTACATGCAGGTAGAATATGTATCTGTCTTTGAAGAGCTACTCAGATCAGGAAGGGCAACTCACGTCAGACTATACAACAGATGTAGTCTCACCTTAGCGTTTCTGGCCATCAGGCTCTTATCAGAAACCCTTGAAAACCAGGGACTTTCTAGACATCCTACTTGCATTTTTGCTAACGAGATAAGGTATAATATCTTTATAGTCTTTGTCGTACATGGACTCGACAGGGCATTGTAGAGGCATATTTTTGACGACCTCGATGTGGCGACGTAAACGCTCAGTTAAATATAACTGTAACACTTACGCTCTAGCTGCCTAAAACCAGCAGGCGTGACCCGATTCAGGATTGCCTAAAGTGTCTGATGAAGACAGGGTCTTTACCTGTAGCGATACGATCAAACTTTGTCCTAGCAGTTTGATAAAGAGATTGATAGACCTGCAGTTTCCTAGCTCGAGTTATGTGTCGAGTACTGTTAAAACAATACATAACCTATGGTTGTAGACAACATGTTAGCAGATGTTTGGACGTGGGTTCGACTCCCACCGGCTCCATTGATAAT